>JGI24159J19872_10010173_pt1 | contig 12340 bp, 6 predicted proteins | sample Ectturendosymbi4_FD_19872 | JGI IMG/M metagenome (IMG submission 19872)
GGTTGTAGCAATATAGACACTTGGATCATTGCAGAGGGTTCCATGAGCAACGCAAACATTTGCGGGAGGTTCCTCTGCAGCAAAAAGGTTGAAAAACACTGCTCTACTGTGTCCAGTGGGAGTCTAAGCTCATGGGGCTACCAGCCCGCATGCCCACGTCAGATAGCTCGCGATCACTCATGAAATCTTTAAGAACTACAGGATGCTGCGCTTCCGTTTCCCGCCATGTTTCGTAGACCTTTGCTTGCCGGAGCTGGTTGCTGTGCAGCAAGCTGCTGACGTCAGCTCTCACACTTTCGCCCGAAAGCGGATGTTTGCCCACCTGTGTCACCTGACCGATATGCAGCCGACTGTGACGATGTTTCAAGCTGCAATGCCGCCGCGTGCGACTGCAATCTGCATTTATAACATTGGTTTCCGAGCAGGTCAAAGGCGGCGCGACCAACCTTGACCTTGAATCTTTGTCCGACGAAGCACCAGAGCGGAACGGAGCAGACGGTGATCAGGACGCAGGTCAAGAGGTCAACGCTTCGCAAGGTGCTGATCTGACAAGCCGTCATAATGCCCTTTGTGACTCGAATCGCCTTCATAATCGCCATTGTGACTCGAATCGCATCGATGAAACAGATCGAAAAAACGTCAATGAGTTCATTGCTGGTCACGATGTTACTCGAGGTCAAACCGATGTTGACCATGCAGGTGTTAACCTGCTTGAAAGTGCGAACTCAACGGATGACGTGAATGGTTCTGTCGGCAGTGAGACTACTACTCGCGCACAAAACGAGCATGCAACAGATCACGAGTTGGAAGGACCGTCTGTGACGAATGATCACGCTCATGCAATCATGAACTCCGTAGTGAGTCGTCGTGATCACGAGAATGAAACGAACGGGAATCATCAGCAAGAAAATGACATTTTTGAAGATCAAGCGGTTAACAGGGACAACCGTGACGTTGCATCATATGACGGAGATTCTGAAGCGCGTCACGTCGTGAGTCGTGATCGTGATACTTCTCACGAGAGCGACCGTAACGACACATCGGACAAAGACGATTCGGATGACAGTCGTTCCTGCGGAGACCGCGTGTCTACTCCCAACCGTCCGCAAAAGGTATTTGGTTGCGTAGCAACGTGAGACGTTTGCCTTCGTTCCCCAAAGAGATGTCGCTGGTTCAAGTTAATGAAACAATAGAAATCTTCGTTAAATGGAAATGCACCATATTTATTTCTTGCTTCCGATGCAGTAGTTAATAGATATTTTGTTCTCGGTAGCACTGGATCCCTGTCGCAAATGCTGAGATCGAGTGTGACTGTACACTGAAAAATATCGTATCAGGCCCTTTCTAGCATTACTTAGCTGCACAGTTCAGCGCCAAATCACGCCAGTGACATGGTAGTGGTCGCGAGTTCGATTCCCATCACAACTTAGCTTTTTCGGTGTCACTGCTGTTCCTTGTTGAAGGGTTTAGCGTTACCAGCTTTCGCAGTTTCACATCACCGCTTTCATTCTTTTGCATCTTATCTTGCTTTGCTTCCTTCGCAATATCATTCGTTTTTACTGTGCATGAAACTGGAATTTAGATTTTGCATGAAGACGCCAAAGACCTTGCGTCACTTCCTGCGAGAAGTTTCCTGGACTCGCAAAACAACGTTCGTTGCAGACTTGCGAGCGTCTCTCGACTCGTAGAGTTGTTTTCTTACAACACCAATGTCAGCTATTTCGTAATTCAGGGATCGGAAATCGGGTTTTTTCGATCATTACCGCGATATTTGAACGCGAGAAAACTTTGCGCCCAACCTGTGCAAATAGAGATAAAACGTCACACAACGCTCATCAAGTGTTTATGACTCGACAGAAAAGTCTCGAGTCTTTGTTCGACACTCCGCAGCACCCTCCCGTGGCGAGACAGCTGTCATCATCGTACGGCAACAAACTGCCACAGTCGCTTGCGCCACGATGTCAACCCAAAGAACAGGTGGGGTCTAATTGCTGCGAATGCGTTCCAATCATCTTTTGACGGATGTTCGTTGTGGCCAAGCAAAAGCACTCTCTAGCTCTGAAAGTCCGTCACTTAACCACGCAAAATTTTAGCTTTGCAACACCAGTTGAAACCAGGGCTGTGGAGCTGGACTTCAGATTTCAGGCACCAGACATCTAAAGTTTTTGGCTCCGGTTCCAGAACGATTTGGTCCACTGAAAACTTGAAAAACATTGTATTATTTGTACAACCCGCTTGCTCCACAAACTGTCCGTGGAACTGGAACTCATGTTTCAGGCTCCAGTTCCAGTAACCCCGAAATTCCTTGGACTCCGACTCCACAGTCCTGGTTTGCACGTCGTTGTGGATTTCGTGTGCTGCGTTTTCTTTGTTACGTCATAGCAGGTGCAGCGAAACTGCGATCAACACTGTTGTTGTTGCTTGAACAGGAGTGCTCCGTGCAGTCGTGCCTGCATCAGTTCACGATGGCTGAGATGCTGAGTGGCGCCAACAAGTTCGGTTGTGAGACGTGCACCGGGCGGCAGAACAAAGGGACGGGTGAGTATATCTGTGCTTTGGCGGCTTTCACTTTCAGGCAAATATGCCCGATGTACATCTTTGATATCCGCTTTAACCTCCTTTCAAACAAATGAAATTCTGTCATTTCAGCTTCAACCGTAGGTCGGTAGTTTCATACAATTGGCATCCTTCACTCAACCTTGCGTGGAGTTTGTCTCACAGCAAGTCCTCCCTTAATTTTTAACTTGTTTTTTGGAACTGTTTCATGTGGGGAGGGTGAATAAGAAGTCCGAGTGGTGGGTGAAATTCTAATCTCGCCATCTTTTGAATTCACCGATGACGTAGGCAGATTGTGACATAACAAAACTACTGAAACATCTATTCGCAGCAGTGTGGGCTTACGCAGCTGCAAGATCGTGTCTCATGTGTGCCTGGTGGTGATTTTTCTTTAAATATCGAAAATAGATTAGATTTTTATGCTATTGCTTTTGTTATAGTGCGGGCGATTGGGCGAGATGTGCAGAAATAAACATTTTTACTTCGATTGGAAAACTTCATTGACACCCTGTCCACCTCATAACATATTTTTAAAAGACGTTTTTTTGCTGCAGCGTCAAAGAAAACGATTTACTGCAATGCGAGCAAGCAGATGTTGATCAGCAAACCGCCACCGGTGTTGGTGATTCACCTGAAGAGATTTCATCAGGTGAGGTGGTCTGTAAATTGACAAGCGTGTGATTTTCTACCTTTTTTTTATTCTGGTCGTCGTCTTTAAGAAGTGTCGCGGAATGCAATGCATTTATGACTGAAACTTCCGAAAACTAGTTCGTAATGCCGACACGGGTTCGGAATTTTCCGGAAATCTGTTCGGAAGGCCGATGCCAGCACGAAAGTTTCCGAACTTTTGTTCGGAAGGCCGATGCGGATTCGAAAGATTCCGAAAGTTTGTTCGGACGGACTCGGATGTTTTCGAAAACTTGTTCCAGAGTCAGACACCGTTTTGAACCTTGTTATCAAGTTTTTGTTATTTGCCCACGACGGAGTAGTTGCACTCACAAAATCTTGAAACATGATAACGCTCAAATTTGCTTTCCCAGTAAGACGCAATACCATGTCGTTCTTATTATTTAATTCTATAGTTTGTCAAGCTTGTCTTGATATGCTTGTTGTAAGCATGTTTTTCTCTTCCACTTTTGCAGGAAAAAGTGTTGCTTGAGATTTTCTTTGGTAGTTATGTAGAAAACCACAAATCCTTCTACGTTTTCTGATCGTATCAAAACTTTTCAAAAACTGACAAAATCGAAGGAATACCTTTTTCTTAAGGGTTAAAGTCAATGTTGGGAAGATCTATTTAAAATTTGGGTGAATAGTCACTGGTTAAGACGTAGAGAAAAAATTCAAAAAACGTTTAAAGTGAGAAACAAACATTTTGGACATAGTATTTGTGAAGTCACAATATGCAACGGTCATCGGCAACATGTCGACATCAATGAATTTAAAACATTTCTCCGCTTGCGGCGCCCTTGATTCCCAATCGGAATCATGCGTTGGGCGTGTCGAATACTTGTGATACTGTGGAATTTTTGTTTGCTACTTAGGTTGAAGGGTTTTGTAGTTCGCCTCAACAGGACATTACGTCATCCCTGGTCAAAATTTGAGTCACGCTTCGCTGAGCTTTACGCCTCATTGCGCTGCACCCCGATTACTAGTGGCTGATACAAAGTTTTGCAATGCTATGTTTTTTTCTGTTATCACTTCAATGCCGGATTATCTATGAGATCAGCAGTTAATGTTGTCGGCTGTTGTCGAAAGTGTCTCTGATGAATTCGCAGTCTATGTTCACTAAGAAAAGCTTTGCGCTCCTGGTAATTTTATTTGATTTTGTTTTGATTTTAAGGTCGGCTTCAATCTTCGTAAAGTGAACAAGCACGTCAGCATACCCACGACCTTTGACCTCGCACCGTTCTGCTCCACTGATTGCAAGGTTAGTCTCTCAGACTTGAGCTTTAATCCTGTTGGAGTTTATCTTCTTGGAAAAAACAAGCTTTGCGTCATTTCATCGTAACCCCCCGCCGCATGTTGTGCGAACATAGTCTTGCTTGCGGGGATACCCGAGGGGCAGAAAAACCTAAAGCAGAGGGAGTGAACAACCTTTGTCTTGGTTTCTAGCAGTTGCTCTTTTTTTTATTTTCCCTGAAAGCAAGTGCCTTCCAGAAATTTCATTTCCTGAATTTTGCCAAAATTACCTCAAATTTTTCCAATAAAAAGGACCAGATGAGTAAAATTAAGCGAAACAGTATAAAATAATTATCGTTTACTTGCATTCCAGAAAACCCGCTTGATTTTTTGTTAATTGTCCGTGAAACTCAGGAAGTGACCACCCCCATCGCCATTTCACGCTGGTTCATGCCCAACTTTCAATGGTTTTGTCCCGTTTCTGGAACTGCCTCCAAGCGCGTGGTTTTCGTTTTGCTCTGAGCTAAACCACGATCCTTCCGGATTCGTTTACTTTCCACTTGTTGTGGAAACTGCTTTGCTTCTTATAACCTTCATATTTTTCACCTATGCGACTATGTTAGCGGTCACCATCGTTAAAGCAAGCGAACAGTTTGCCCTTTCCGCTGCATTTTCTGTTCCTATGAAGACTTGTTAGATTTATGATTGAATCTAACTAGTCTTGATACCAAACAAATGCGGTGTCATTTCTATCGATGCGTTGGAAGCTGTTGATGAAATGAGTCTCTGCATTTGCTGCGTAAATAAACAAAGATGTAAAGGACGAATCCTCAGTCTGAAGTTCAGGCCAAGCAAGCAGGCTTGCATCTTTGATGCTTTTTCATCCTTCATGTTTGCCACATCGCCAGTAGATCGTTTCTGGCACCATTTCTTATTTTTACCGAACTCCACCCCCCCCACTAAGTGAGCGTCTTGCAATGAAAGCTATTGTTGCAAGGAATCTTTACAATGATTTGCTCTGTTTATATCGCCACCCAATGATGAAATGCGAAAGTTATTTCCCTGGCTAAGGAAAATCCTTTAGCAAACTGCAGACCGAATAATCGAATGTCGACTGAGACGGCTTGTGTCACGTGACTCACGTGATGTAAGTTGCTGGTGGATTTGAGGCTGCTGGGCAGACATGTGAAGAGATTCAGCATTAGAGTCTTTTTAGCCCTATGTTTGAATGACCAGCTGCTACTTTTCATTGCATTGAAGATCTATTACTGTACTTCTGTGTTAATCTACTCTCACAAATTAATTGCTTGTACAATTACGTGCAAAAACGTTTAGCGAAACTTTTCGTAGAGGTTGCAACAGAAATAGCTAAACTTAATATTGAACATGACTGACCCCAGGATATGTGCGCTGAAAAGGCCATACAGAGAAATGGTACTTCCTTCTCAGCTCCAAATAGCATTGTCATCGATGAGCCAGTGCAGCAAGCGTAGATTCCACCTACGTTGTTGCAACGCATGAATAACGAGGCAATGGAAACCAAATCAGCAAAAGGTCGACATTTGCTAGCTGGGCGGAGTACGGCTTCTTAGCGCATGTTCGGTGGAAGACAGAAACGTAGCAATTGATTAACTTGAACGACAAGTTTCATTTATTGGTCGCTTCTGTAACTTGCTTTTCGTTCAGAGTTTTTCAACCTTTCAAAGCATAATATGGTTTAAATCAGGGTTTGGGAACCTGCAGCTCGCGTGAACATCTGATATACCCCGCATCAAGTTTTTCGTTACGCAAGATAGAGCACAACATCGTTTCAAAAAACGAAACTCCATGAATAGCCGACACGTAGACAGTAAGCGAGAAGTATCTCTCGCTCCATGACACAGTTTTCATTCTTTATTTTCCTTGCTAAGACGAAAGTAGAATTTCAAGATGAAATTAATCGATTGGTGCGAACCCCCAGCGATAATGCACAATTCATGGGACCCGTGCAGGTCCCCTACCCCTGATTAAAATGATCTTATCCAGGAGTGGCCAAACCTACTCTATGTGTGAGCCGCATATCGTAAAACCCAAGTTACAAAGAGCCGCAACACGTATCTAAAAACGCTAATTTATTATTTGCAATCTGCACTTCTGTGACATCATAATTCTTTTTGGAACGACTTGCAAAAGTAAAACCGTTCGGCACGCTTGCTACCACAGCACCAGTTTACAATATTTCCATACTTTGCGACAGAAATGAAAAATGAAAAACAAATCTAAAATTTTTAGGAAAGCTCAAAAAGCCGTATTTAAAGGTTCGAAGAGCCGCAGTTTGACCACCCCTGGTCCTGGTCGCATCTTCGGTCGTCGAAACTTGTGAAAATCTTAAAGCGTTACGAGAAAAAGATTATTTTGCTGAACTGCGGCCTGCATTTTGTTGATGCTGCAGTACACGTCATCTGTTTGCTGCCTTCTCGTCAGATATCGATTGTTTCGCGTCACAATCGACATTGTTTCTGCTTTTGAACTGTTGCAGGAGTTCGTTGACGCAGATTCGCGCATACTGTACAACTTGTACGGGATCGTCGAACATTCTGGAAGCATGAGTCGCGGCCACTACACTGCCTTCGTGAAACAGCGTGAAGATAACCGGGTCCTCAGCGACATGGTCGTCAGTGGCGTCAAGCCGTCGTCAAGTGAGTGAATGCCGAAAGGTTTGCGAGTACAATTATGGCGTTGATTTCTCGCGTTCTTCTTCATTAGTTGATATGCGACCTTTCAGCCTTGTTTGAGTGCACTGAGCAGGGTTGCAGAGTCGGAGGAAAATGCCCAAATCCAACTGCGACTTTTTCAAAATATCCGACTACTTTAACATAACGTGAGTAAAGCTTGGCTGTCAAGAATTTTGTAGCAACTAACACTCAATAGAAATCGTGGTACACTGCAATAATTCTCTGTCAGAGTAAACGAGTTAAGATTTCTAATTTACGAGTACGATGTAAAAAATGATTCAACTTGACTTCCGGAGTCTCCTAGTGTTCTTAGGAATCCGATTCTCCCCAAAAAACTCCGACTCTTGCGACTCTGTAACTCCGATAAAAAGTATTAAATTTCTTCACGAAATACGAATAAATGAACTCGTTGGGATTTTTGCTGTGATCACGTGGTTCTTTTATATTCGTCACGTTACCACGCGCTGGGAGGCCATGACCCCTGAGCTTCGAGAAGTCCCTCCTACCGAACTAAGCTTCCCGTTACCTCTTCTTAAAGTTTTAAACATTTGCAACACAGCAGCAGATACATGACACCTGGTTGTAATAATCAACCGGTGAGCTTGTTGAACTATTGTATTCATCGCTTTCCACGCTGTGTAGTTAAATCATTTTTTGCTACACTTCCCTCTCAAACCGAGCAGATTGTGCTCATGCTGGACTGGAGGGTTTCAGGTCGTTTTTGACCCTTTCAATGCGTTGACAAGTTTTGTGATCCGTGTCCGGCGATGGGTCTACGGCAGATGTTTCAGTGACACTCGTTGGCGCTTTTTGCTGTTTGCAGGTGCAGTCAAATAAACGTGATTAGTTCCTAGTCTTTTCAGGCCCGTCGCCAGGGGCAACCGGTGATACTCGGTCCGAAATCTCCTAAATTGTACATGATTGGTTGATTTAGACCAACAGTAACCGTTTTTGAAACGCTTTCCACTACAAATTGAAATTGCACACAGGGCAAATTTTTCCCTTGCTACCCCTCTGCAGTCTGTCCCAAGAATAACCTTTGTAATTGTGTTCCCCCCCCCTGTTCGCTATGTAATCTTCCAGCAGCCCCAACTTGATGACGGGTTCATATCTTGCACTGCTTTTATTCCACTAAGAATTTAAACCAATCCCGTCGTTTGTGACCCACCCCCTGGTCAACTGCGATTTTGAAATGCTGTTCAACAATAGTCGAAGTAGTAAAACTTGTTCTGTTCGTTGTAAACACAACCGATCCTATATGTTTTTTCCATTTGTTATGCCGCTCAAACAATAACAAATTTTGTTGTTATGTTGCAGCTCCTGGGGCGTTTCTCCCCCCTGAAGTCCATCAGTGGTACCACGTGAGCGACACGATAGTGACGCGGTCAACCGAAGCCAAGGCGCTCGGGAGCAACGCTTACCTTTTGTTTTACGAGCGAGTTTTCCCGAACATAAGCGAGCATTCGCGAAGCTGACCGAATTTTTCCGAACCAGAGCAAGAGAATGCAATGCTATTGGTGCTTGAGATTTGCGTGCAATACACAAACGTGCCCCGAAACGCTGTTGTTCTTTTTCAAAGATGGAGTTCAAGTGGAACGCATACATAAACCAAAAACTTTGCTTGGCGATTTTTGTCAGATTTTGATGAGTTACTAACGAACGACCCACATTCACCAGTAAGATAATCTTTTCCACTTAAATCTTTCGTCTTCGCATTCTCCTGTAATTGTTTGTTCAGGATTTTCAGCAGAAAAAAAGCTTTAACAAAAACACCCAGAAGAAGATATCCGACAACAATAAATACTCATTACGTTGAAACACTGTTTCCCAACCTTTTTGGGCTTCCGGCATCCTGCAAAAGAGAAATATAATTTGCGGCACCTAGTGGCGAACCCATAGCAATTTGGTTTGGCGACATTTTGAAAATATCTTTTCAACGACACATTGAAAAACGTGTCAGCTCGTGGCACCCTAGGGTGTCGGAAACCACTGCGCTAAAATATAAGCAATGAATATGAGGCCCGGTGGCCCCGTTCCCGCGAAATGAGTTGTGCCAACTTCACAATCAGCCGAAGGAAGCTGTGCAGATCACAAATGAGTTGAAATACTAGCAAAGCTCCATTATAACCAGGTACTTACCGAAGGTTGTAATAAGAAGCCTCCATTGGTCATAGTAAGATACTGGTGGAATTTTAGGTTAGAATCAGTTCTTATTTGCGGCCCGCAAATAATCCACAGTCTATGCGGTCCGTGGTAATTAGTAGGTTTCCCACCCTTGGTTCACTGCTAACTTTGAGACATTGCTTTTGTGTGCGAATCAGTTTCTATTATCGAAAAAGAGGGGCTCGCGCAGTTAATCGGTGCTTCCGGCACGAATTCCTCTGATCTACAAAAAAAACGTTGTCTACTTGAGCATACAAGTTGGCTGAACTGAAGTTACATTATAGCATTTTTACATTAATCACCTCACCACAATACCAACCCTATTCCGAGCTGATATTTGGTTTATCAATTATACTGTGCACTTGTTTTTTTCGGTCGTAGACCGAAATGCTTTTGAAATGACCGAAAAAATTTAAGTCATTTCGGTCAGAATGTCTGAAACTATAGGCCAGTGAACACTGTTACAGCGAGTTATAATACAACTGTGAGACAAATAACAGAAATTTCTCAGTAACCAAAATGTCTCAGCAAAAAAAATGACCGAAATGTCTCATCAAAAAAAACAGCTGTGCACTGCATAAATTTGCAAATGTCATTGTTCTAGCAGTCACGATCCCGGACAAAGGTTCTTTCAAAACACAAGCTACCAATCATATCGTTCTGATGACGTATGATTGCGAGAATATTCTCTTTGGTAAAGATTCCATACACTTCATGCATAAATAAATAATGCAAAAGCTTTGATCCTCTACGCTCGATGAGTTTAATCGCAATTCTTATATTCTTTTAGGAAACTCAATGCCAGTTTTTCCTTTTATGCTGCATTTTTGTTCCCCCATATTTTTTCAGTAAAAAATAGAAATAAACAAAGAAAAACAATTCCAGGGCTTGAGGGACAATCTGCTTCACTAAGGCCTGATCATTGAAAAACCCGTTTTATTGTGGTTTAGTGCATTAAATGAAAAATGTTACGAGTCATAGGCAAAGAACATCGCCGGTAATCTGTGGTTGTAAATCTGAAATCAATAAGAATTTTTGGGAAATTCTATTACCAATTTGGTTTCCCAATGTTGCTTTTGCAGATCCTCACTTTTGCTGCAACAACTCCAACAGGCACTATTTGGATTTTGGCTTGTGTAATGTTTGTTACTGTAGTGGTTTTCAAAGTGGTCGATACTGTATTGATTCTCAAAGTGGTCGATATCGACCCCCAGGGGTCAAGTGTGTTGTGGTTTTTGTAACCCCAACATGTTCCTCAGAAACAAAGACAATTATATAAGGCGAAAAAAATACTCCTCTGACAAGTTAGAAAGAACTGAAGAAAATAACTGTTTGNCCTGTAGGCAAAACAGACATAAAATGTTAACGTAAAACTAATATGTGTATGAATGTGTTGATGTTTTCCGTTATTTATTGTTGTTGTTGTGTATTACGGGGTAGAAATTACCATAAAATAGGAACCATAGGTTAGGGATGAGGAGTCTTATAACAAAACAGGATTAGGAATTTACCGAAGTTACTGTCTTACTCCGACGAGGATGAGAAACTTATACAATGTTGTAAGAAATAACATATAAGAAAAGTGTGTACCTGTCGACTAAACATTAATTGAAAAAGTTGTTGCGTTCCCCATACGAAGTAAAAGATGGNAAATCCTTCTAAGTACTGTGTGCCTGCATTGAAACGAACCTCGCATGTAATAACCCGAACTGAGTCGTGTTACGCAATAATGTAATGTCACAACAAAAAGAAATCAAAAGGGACTCTCAGGAGCAGAGAGTGGGAAAAAACCACCCGATCAATCATGCGAATCAAGAGCAATGTCTGCGCATGAAGAAACTAAAGCCACAAAACTAGTCTTGCGAATCAGGAGCAAAAGTGGGAAAAATAATGCACAAAGAGTTTGTTCACAACATAGAGAAACCAGAGCCAGACTAGAAGAAATCTCGAAGTGAGATTGCGTAACTTTCTCACAATAGAATAAACAAAAGAATTCCACCGAGGTGAAGCCTCTTAAGAAGCCGCAACCGCAAATATTTTTTTGTTAGTTTGGTCTGACTGAGGAAGGGCGAACTTGGGGGGCCTGCCAAATTCGTGAACCAGGACCGCTTTGTAGCCCTATGCTCAAGGGAGCATTTGAAATCAGACTTTAACTGATCTTCTAGGCACGAAGATTCAGTACAATTTGGTGTCAAGTCTGAATGTAGATAGGGACGTATGCTGATATTTAGTTAGGTTTTGCCAGATAGTTTCGTAAAAACGTGAAGTAACGAAGTTCTGTCGAAATTTTACTTAACTTCAGACTTTGAAAAAATTTCGGCATATTAGATGTGATTAGGGAATAGAGTCCTGTCAAAATTTTAGGCGATTTCGTACTTTAACAAAATTTAGGGAATTTTAAAGTGAAAAAGGAAACAAAGTTCTGGCCAAATTTCATGTTTTTGTACTTAGAAAAATCCCAGACAATGGGGGGTCTTGTCCCCGTTTAAAAGGGTATAACGGTCCTGTCATCAGCAGCTAGGCTTGGTGGCATTGACTATTTGCCTTAGTGTAGTAGTCTCTATGGGACCCAGCCTCGAGAACCCTGTCAAGAAAAGCAAAGATAAACGTTAATTTTATAAAGCGTTTAGCATAACTTGTTTTTATACCGAGTATCTTGTGGACGGGTATTCTGAGCTAGGTTCACAAGTCCACAGGGGTACATCGGTCATAAAAAGTGGACCATCCAAGGGGTCGATAAATAGTCACGTAGTCGAATGGGGGTCACTGCAGGGGCGCAGCCAGGATTTTTCTAAGGGGAGGGCTGAAGTTATGGAAGCAAAAGCCTTGAAAAGGAAAAGTTGCTTTTGATTAGAATAGTCAAGGAAAACACGTAATTTGTAGATAAACGATTGACTATACTCACCACGAAAACTGGGGTCCTTCCAACTAACCTGCCATCTTGTTTCTTTGATATTCTTTCCTGACGACCGCAAAACTCTACAAACTTGATTACATGTCTCAGCCGA
>JGI24159J19872_10010175_pt1 | contig 12340 bp, 8 predicted proteins | sample Ectturendosymbi4_FD_19872 | JGI IMG/M metagenome (IMG submission 19872)
AGAGGTTCAAAATCAAACTGACGACACGTTCATCATTCCAAAATCTTCAAGTAGCAATCGAGTTCATCCTATTGCTACTTGGTCAGTGGTCACCCTTAGCCTTGAACGTGTCATCTGTTTGTGGTACCTTCACGTTGCACGTTTTGACTCAGTGGTTCATATGATGTCAATTGTTGTAACCATCACATCCGTTCTACCTGGACTCCTGACGATATTCAGCAGAAGGGTCCACTGGAAGGGGCTCTCGAAACACCTTTCTTCCAGATTTTTTATCGGGCGCCATTTGTTGCAGTCAGACTGTACTGTCAAGCGCTTAGAGCAGGGGTCTCAAACTGAAATTACTCCGAGGGCCAAATGAAGACTTGAAAAGTAACCCGAGGGTCGCGTTATGATGATGACGCAACAATGTCGGTACCTGAACCTCAATAGAAACAGTTTTTTACATCTTATTTCCTGCGAAAGGCATCGTGAGTTAAAGGCAAAAAAAGAACTTGATCACTAGCTGGCTGAGCACTATAAACACCGCTGAATAAACTAATTAACTTAGATATTAAGTATTTGTATATTCCTATAAAGCATCGTAGTCTGCACAAAATGACCTTGCGGGCCACATGTGGCCCTCGGGCCGAGTGTTCGAGACCCCTGGCTTAGAGGTTCAAATTAAAAAGACGAATCTTCATCCTCCCAATGGCTTCAAGTAGCACCAGAGCTCACCGACATCACTCTTGCTAATTGGGCACCTTACTCTTGAAAAGGTCTTTAGTATATGCTGCCTTTCCTTTGCACTTTACACCCAGGCCGGTAGCCACGGGAGGGCATTCAGGGGCAGTGCACTCCCAAATTTTGTTGTCACCAGAAAATTACGATCTTCACTGGCTTACCAACCTTAAAGTAAAGTGCCACATTGAGCTTCCTGCAAGGGCAGGAATTGTGTAAGACGCTAATTACCAACTAATTGATTAAGCTTTTCTTCCAAATGCTGGCAAAACATCAGTTATTTGGTGTTCATCAGAAGATTTTCCAGTGGATAGTGACAGTTTCCGTAAGGCATTCATTAAAGTCAGGAGGTGGCAAATTTTGTGCGAAAACAGTCACTCGCGGCAAATTATTGTAGAGTTTGTTCATACCTGCTGTCTTTTCTTTTTGTCCTCCAAACAACGACGAAAAAAAGCTTCCCATTTTGTCAGGAGTATTAGTAAAATTGGTTTTAAACCCTACTGGTCAACTGGAAAACTTCAATAACAAATTATGCCAAGACAGCGATTGTAATGATTCAACTAATTTAGTAAAAGCATTACTTTGCTGCGATTTTTAAACACCAACAAACTAGGAAATTTTTAAAATAGGAAAACGATTTCGCCTAAAACTACGCATCCTCATTCCAACAATCTGCAAAAAATGCTTACGGGTGAAAGGCAAAAGCAAAAGCAGACACAGCATACAAACTCAAGGTTGAAATGAATATAAATCAGAACACAAGCTGCTACAAATAAAAATTCTTGAAAACATGTCTTTCCCAAACAATTACTTCCACTGGAATACAAGCAGTATCTGACGTCAAACGTCGAGCAACGCAACAGACAAACAACCCGCGCCGTTATGGCTTCAATAGAGCGTTCGCAGAATACATATTGCGCGCGGAAAGTAGGCATCCAAACGCTAGGGAGCGCTTTTAAAATGAAATAGCTAGTTCACTGGGCAGTCAAATAGTTCAAAGCACGTCAAAGCAGCAACACAAAAGCGTGCAAAAATTAGTATGCCTTGAATATTAATTTTTGCGCCAAGTTTGTTATGCCATTTATCTTCACACTTATCCAGAGAGCGAAAACTGGGTTGTTCTATAAAAGTAACAGCTTCACGTAAAGGTGATTTATTTGCAATGCTATGGATCACTGAACAGTGCCACGATAAGGCCATTCAGTCGTTGTCATCTTTACAATCAGGTATGTTCCAATTGCTGCGGTGCGACGACCATCTCATGGAAAATTTGTTTGTAGTTTGGCCAACATACTGTACTGTTCACGCCATATCACACAAGCGGCTCTATAAATACCACAGTTTGCGGATGTCAAGCTTGGTCCAGTGGTAAGGTTTTAGTTTTTGTCATTATTTGTGAAACACATGGTGCCGTAATTTTGCAATTTTTTCTAAGTTTTGACTATTTTAAATATAAGATTCAATCTTGTTCCCGTGCATACTAGCAGCAATAGGAATTTTGTTGTAACACTTCTGTAAACACAAGCGAAGATGTACTTAAAGAATAACTTAAATCAATGCGCCAAGTTTATTTTACCAATTATTTCAAAAATAGGTAAAGCAAAAAACATACAAAAAACAAAATAGCAATGCCTTTCTTTTTGAGGGAACCATACGTAGAACATCCTTCGTTAGTCTCATATTGGAAGATACTTATACTGCTCTATTGCTATGGGATTCAATCAAAAATGCATATTATGCTTCAAGCTCAGCCAGATTTAAGAGCTGCATCAAATCCTTGTGTCCTGCTAGTGCAGCTGTGACATCTGCTGTGATTTAGGAATTTTGACCTCTTTCAAAACAAAGATTTCTTTATGAAGTTAGGGGCTGCACCTCAACCACACCGGTGGAGAATCATATAGACCTAGCTGCGAATGCTTCACATTCGTGCTGGCCGATTCTCAACATTGCTTCGTGAACTGCTGTGGATCGTTTCGCCCCGTGCACTAAATTGGTAGTTTTTTCTCATGTTAATTCAAGCGTGTGCGTGGGGCTGTTGTAACCACACCTTGCCACGAAGTCACTGCACTGAGGTGACGAGAACGTACCTTTNTCTTTCAAGCTTGAGTATGTTCGGTTTGTGCTTTACTAAGACTCCTTATTGTTTAACTCCTTCAAATATTCATTTGCTTGGCCACTCAAAATTACGGTTGTGAGTGCACATTTCGGTAGTCGATAGCATGAAAAATTCTACAATCTTGCGGCTATAGCACTACAAATGTTTATAATTAAAATCCTAATTGAACTGTCTTCCCTTCAAACTGGATAAAGGGTTGAAGGTTGAGGACATGCGGACATACAAGCATATTCTTCAGCTGGGAAAGATTGGCGTCACCGATTGTAGGTTTAAGCCGCATGGAGGGTAACTTGATTTTGTGAACCCTGAATAACTGATTTATAAGTTAACAATTGAAGCAGCGGCTTGCCTGCGCACTTACGCACTAGGCTAAAGGAAGTTCCCAGTAGTTTTCGTGCTACTAGGGATCTTATGCTTAGCGCGTCGCATGTAGCAGCCACCGCGCTGCTACACAATTTTGAATAATGGGTTTCTGAAGAAGTTTAGGAAATAGGAGGCAGATAATGAGTAACCAAATACATGGCATGAAAATTAAAGAACAGGCTGTTTCTTGAAATGTGTGAACAGCAGCAAAATGTTCTTAAAAATGTAATGTGTAAAGCATCAAATTATTCTCACGCTGGAAACTTCCTGGCTTGACAATTAACTGTTAACTATCTCAATGGTTTGAAGCAAAGCTGCACTTCAATGCTTTTGAGACAACAAAATCTTGGAAACTTACTAAACTGTTTCGCCTACGTTTGCTCCACAGTGGAACAATGTAAAGCTTGATTCGAAGTCCTGCGAAGTCGTATTAGAAACAAAAATGCAAACGCCCATGTATTGCACGAAATCATGTTGAACGTTTCGCGACCTTCTACACGAAACAAATACCTCAATTCTTTTGGTGTTTTTATCAGTTTGCTTCTTGTTAACCAGAAGTGATCTTGCTTCGCTCAAACGAGCCTTTTTTTCTTAGCAGCTACAACGTTTCTGAAGATATGCATAAAAATCTTCTGCAAGTAGCATCGAAAACAGAACGGCTTTGGCGCTGCAACTAAATGCGTCAAGCAAAAGTATAATTCGCTCCCCCAGATTTTCCTGAACTTAAATTACTACGACGGTGATATGTTGTCGGGTCACTCCCAACCTGAAAAAAGTTCCTGACTGCCCCTATGTTTGCAAAGCGCTTAGTTTGCTTCAATTTAAGTTTTTTTTTAAAACATCACTTGTTTAACCTGAAATTCAAGATACGATAATGAACAAAGATGTCACAATGCGTCTGCGCCATTCCGTCTAAACCAGTGGTTCTCAAAGTGGGCGGATCACCCCTTTGGGCGTGATTTTGAGGGGCAAAGGGGCGAAAAAAAAGTGGCGATAGGGAGGCGGGGAAAACAACAAAAGGGGGCGAAAATGATCAACCACTAATCGATCACTGAGTTAACGTCAGTAGCCTACTATTATGACTTGTTAGTTTCTTGCAAATTTTAATTTACTATGATAATCGTTGGAGGTTGTTGCTAAAGCAATTTATCCGTTAAATTTTTACTCTGGATCTTCTATGTGCCCGGCTACAGTGTGGATCATTTTCACAAGAATTCCGAACGTAATATTAGCGTCGTAGTACAATTGCTTAGTTCAGCTATTGAATGCCTTCGTTCAGCTATTTAATATTTTCTTTAAATTTACTACCTTGGGTTTGCTTCATCAGGTTTGGGGGTGAAAACGACGTGTCGAGATTGAAAAGGGAGCAATGGAATAAAAAAGTGTGAAGAAACGCTGGTCTAAACTATATAAAGATATACCTAGAATATAGAATAGATAAATTGAACTTATTCTGCAAGACGAGAATGGTCAAGATATAGTAACACCTTCCGCAAAGGGTGTAAACTGCCAGTAACCACTGATTTTTGTTTTTTACAACTTTCTCATATCAATAGAAATGTGAAAACCAACAGATGTCAGTAACTCAAGAAACAAACTTGTACGCACTGCGTACGTCAATGCAATAATTCAATGATTGTTACTCTTCTAGCTTCATACGAGCGCAGCGTCTTTGCTCATAAATGCGNATGTTCGTTTTCCATAGTTTCAATTCAGTGTGCATGTGAGGCATCTCGTTGGATGACTCCTCCAGAATCCATCGGCCCAGTAGCATCTTCAGTTGTTCTGACAACCAATTGAAGAGTCTCGGGAGGTGGCGCTGTCGAGCCACAGCCAACGTCAATAGCTGTGCTGGATACTTTTACGCACGCTGCTGAGAAAGTACTGGTCTTTCCTGAAAGAGCCTGGTCTTTTTTCCATTTCATCCTTCTGCACAAATCAATTAGATTACCTGCCTTATCACACTTTCGGTTGAAAACGAATACATTTGTTTATAAAACTTATCACTTTTGATTGAACCGATTTAACTCGTTTTTCAGCGAAAATTACTACACCAAGGCGATTTTACGTTAAAATTAATAAATACGTCGCAAGCAGAGTGAGACAAGATGTTAAGCAGCCAACATTTCGAAAATTTTTGGAAAATCAAAATATTTTTATGATTTGCAAGTCCAAATTCTACATTAACATGAACCATGTCCCTTATTTTTTCAAATGCTCGTGATTCTGACTGTTTCGTGATGACATATTCGAGCACAGTCTTGCCAGGGATGCATTAAGAATACATACTCGTATTACACCTGTTTTGAAACCAAATTTTTATGTGACGTTCCGTCAAATTGAGTATCGCAGCCAATTCTATCCTCCTCGGTCTGGAAATGTAGCGATTGAAGTGGAATTCTTTTTCTAGTTCGAGAAGTTGACCTCTAGTGTAGGCAGTCCTCGTTCTTTTATTAGAATCCCCTTCGTGGAGGTGTGTCGGTGCGCATCCCATTGCTTGAAATGAAGGTGGGTGTCAGTTAATTGGAAGGCTTTTTTGAATTTTGTTGCTAGTAGCATTTTCAGACAGTTTTAAGCAATATGTGGCANATCAGAATTTTTACGGANAGAATGGTCCCACAAATGCTGAGCGTGTAATTGGCAATTGTTGGCAAACTAAACACACATGTTATAATCTTGGAGTAAATCCAGTTTTAGGAAGTGTAGCTCACTACATGATTGCTCATGGCTTCAAAGGCAAGATACTCAATTATATAGTACACTCACAGTATGCATCAGCGGGATCTCAAAGAAGTTCTTGCCTGAATTCCAGATTATCGAATCAAAGCAAGCTATGACCTTACTTTATCCAAGTGCTTGCTCAGGATTTGAATCATAAGTACCGCTATCAGGACGCCTAAACACCTGCTCATCAACAAATCAAAAATGAAAATGTCGTGCCATCCCAAAATTTTGAGATCTGGTTTGGCAAAACTAAGTACTTCAAAGCATTTTGTTTACTGCGCTTTTTAGCTAAGTCTGTGCAGTTGCATTAGCAATAGCATCATCTGAATGCACTCTTAAACCGTACAGTACAATATNTCCTTCTTAGGATGTTATCTNGTGACTTACTTGAAGGATGATGTNATTAATAATTCTTTTCACTTATTTGNAGAATTTGCTGTTGTTACCATCACGAGAACCCAGCGAGAATGTGTAAGCTTACGAAAAAGCAGACTCCGTTTGTAATCGTTGCGTGCGGTGTATGTCATGTCACAGGAGCACTTTGTTTGCTTGCAACAGTGCTCCTTTCGCTAGAAAATCACCCTACGTTTGGTGTTCTTAAAGAAAGGAAAAAGCAAAAAAATCTGTGAAAGAAAGAATGGAGGCATACTTCTCACACTGCTACACTCGATTGTTATAGTATCAGGTGTTACTTCGTGGGATCGATCACAAGAAGACGCGTCTGACGACTCGACTACATACAATATCATATCTATTGTTCCCCAAAAGTGTACGAAATTGTTTTATGGCCAATAGGCGTCAATCGCTTTGATCGGCATATTTTAAATATGTTTGTAGGAGATTTAAAAGACCATAGTTTTCCTTAAACGCTTAAAATTAGTACTCACTCGTTCATTTTTTGGTTGCATCATTCATGTTACAAAAAACTATAGGACGGAGTGTTCTGAATGAAGTCGTTCAATTTTGCAGGAAAACTTTGAACGTGGTTGGGAAGCGAAAGGATATGATATTTGAATACCGGAAAGTTTGGAACAGCAAAGTAGAGCGAACGTTCAACACCGAACGTGTAACACATCAAGTAAAAGCAAGAGTTGAACACTAACCTGAAGTGGTTGTCAAGAAAAGCTATAATTTCTGTGTGAAAGACCACCTCGAAATAAGTTTTTTTAATTTTTTGCCGCTACGTTATTGCTTGTCAAAACATGATTAATAGCAGCACTATACTAAAATTTTGAACCGTATGTTGATAAGGAAAAACATAAAATAATAGAAACGTGCAAAACGTTACAAAAGCACATCGATCGAAATAATTAAAAGATTGCATAGAGACAATACTAATTAATTTTGACGCTGCTATCTTATCGATATGAATACTTTCGATATTTTTTAAGAATGCTTAATTCTGTAAAACTGCCTTACTTCAAAGTCAAACTCACACGTATGTTTACAATTGAAATGAAATATTCAAAGTTGCCACTTGCAGGAAGACAGAGCTTCGTGATTGTCGCTGGATTTCAGCGCAGCCGTATTTGCGCAATTGACGAAGTAACAATGAATTCTGGCGAGCGGAACATTGACGATAGCAAACAAGCTTATCTAAATGAAGCTGACAAGCTTGAATTTACGACCGTAGTGCCTGTAAATAACGCACGAAAAATCACGCCAGCAGCCTGTTTGCAGTTAACAAACCGGTGGCTCCGAGATGATATGGTTGCGTGGTGATCTCTGAGAATTTCGCCGCTTTCCACGGAGAGTCGTGGTTATCTATCAAAGAGACCGACACGACATCGCCTAACGTCCTTGAGCTGAGTCGCATGCGCCGGGAGTTGCCCGAAGACTCTAGATTTTTGACGCATTGAAAATTTCCTAACTTTCATAACATTTTCATACATCTGTCGTTTCGTTGTTTCGTTACAAGCACCTGTATTTTCAGGCAGGAAACAAGCAAAAAGTAGGACCTTAAAGAGCAACGTTTATTAGGCGTGCAAATGCAAAATGCGTTCAGGATATTGAATTGAAAGTAGATGTTGGTGGCGATTTTCCATATTTGGTATTTACCAGCCCGTATATCAACTGAACTAGCAGTGACACGCAACGACCTTCGGCAAAACGTCGTTGAGGTAGTAAAGGTTAGAAGGTTTTACATGGAGCTGTTTACAAAAAAAGCCTATGCACCAAACAGCGTGTTACAGCATATCATACAATGTTCATGGGCGTCTTAAGGGGGGGAGAAGGGGGCTTGCCCCCCCTGGATTTTGAAAATGTAAGGAAAAAAGGTTGTTTTCTTAATTTCGACTGAGGAAAACCAAATTTCATCACTTTTGGCGCCCCTGGAAAAATTTTGGAAAAAATCCTTCCGACGCCCATACACATGCTTTTATTGTCTGAATCTAATCTTAAACACTTACATTACTCGATTAAAGCCTTGAAGATTATATTCATCTGCAAACCAGGAATATTAACAGATTTTCAATCTTTTCAGGTCAGAATGATGAACAAACCCGGACACCGAGTATCACTGCAGAGCGTTTTAAGATTTGCCTTCTTAGAAAAAACCTTTGATTCAACGTTTCCCACAACAATGAGGTTGAATAAACGCCGTAGATATAACTTTTCCTCGTTCAAACTGTGAGTTTGTACTTTTGTATATAGTGCTGCTTCCTAAAACGAGGATTGTTTTAAAGCAGTTTGCATATACTCAGCGTGGATTTTATATCAACTTTTTATTTTTCAAGGAAAAAACAAGAAACAAATAAATAAAATGGTGTTTGTGTGAAAGAACAACAACAATATGAAAATTATTTCTTACTTTTTTCAAAGTACAGGGTGTTCCAAAAATGTGTTATTATCATGCACTTTATTAACTAAACAAACTGTTTTCAAATGATCTCAAATTTCAACAGCATGTGTAAAAACAACTTAAACTTTTACATATGATGTTTCATGCTTTTATCCTTCAGGAATAGAAATGGCATTGACTTTGTTCGCAAAGGCATTTTGTTTATCAGAGTATGCTTGAACACTGTCGAATGAGACTGTATTGCATTCATTTGTAAAAGAATTTACCAACTGCAGTGCAAGTTTGAAAATGGCATAAAAAAAGAGAGAAGAGAAAGTTTTTGTGTAAGGCCAAACGATCTGGATGGCCAACAACATTAGAAGAGATAATCGATAAAGTTCGCTGAGCATATATGCATAGTCCCAGAAATTCCACAAAATTTTTATGAATAAATCTCCAAATTTGTTGAAATTGTTTATAAAATCTGCATACGTTGCTTTTGAATTCCTCAACCTAATCTTTATCAATAAATATTGTTCTGTTAAACCAGAGGTTCCCAACCTGGGGTACATTTGCCTATCCGAAGGGGGACATTTAAGGTTAACAAAAGAAGAGAAAAATATTTACATAATATTTGTTTTGAAATATTTAAACATATATCAGTGAATACTATTTTCAAAAATCATTATAGGCCTATTGTTAAATATATCTATGATTAATCATGATAAAATATTTTGTCATACGAGATTTTAGGAGTACATGATTGTTCATCTGTCCAAATGCTGAAGGGGTACATGGTAAACAAAAGGTTGGGAACCCCTGTTCTAAACGGTAAACCTGTTTAACTTCATACGCCTAGAGTTTGGAGTTACTCACACGTCTAAAATGGTAACAATTTTTTTGGAACACCGTATATTTTATTTTGTTCACAACAGATCTCCCTGGATATTAATATGAAAAATGAAATTTTGTGCTTCCTTGCCTGACATACGTAATTTAAAAAAATTAACCATTGCATAAAACCGTTCTGCACCAACGAAAAAAATCAACTTTCGATCATAAAGCGTAAAAAGTTAAGAAACATTAATGTAGAATATATAGGAAGTTGCTGCATCTGAAAAATACATGCACATCTGTGAGCACACGGTGGTAGGTAATCAGTATCTGCTGCGCACTAATCGCACATTAAATAAACTGATAATAAACTTACAGCAAACACGCTCTTTATTGCTTTTGACAATGATCATGACATTCGATGTTGTGAAGCTGTCAAAGCTTGGTCACGGAGGTGTCCTTTTCCCACATTTTTGGCATACAAATTGTGTATGTTATGTTGGCCTGTAAGTGTCTAACTGTTTGTAAAAACTGTTTATTTGGTTAATATTCGACTGCAGGAATATTTTAACAAGAAAAGATCCAAGAACTGTCCCAATTTGAGTTGATAAAAATGCGAGTGAAGTTGCTGCGTGAAGCCGATTCTACAAACAATGGAAGGTGTCACTGCTTCACACTAAAACGACAGGAATGCTGCCACCTGACGTCCTTGTGTGATCAGTGTAATTGCTAAGCCCTCGATTTCGATAAATAATTTCGCACCAGTCTGTTCCGCAAACTGTCTTGCTCTGCTGGTGTACATTGAGGTACTCGAAATGTCGACGTCTGTTGCTACTGTATGAGTTGCTGTACATGTGAATCATTTACAGCGCCGATAAAAGCACTTGTTGCGAAACATAATTTCTGCTGGATAAAGCTACATTTCTCCTTCAAAATGAACGACACCGAAAGGCCATTCTCGCACAACTGAGACAAAAATTGGATACAAAATCGACTTTTCCAGTATTTTGTTCAACAAAAACGGTGATTAGGATTCCAGAACAGTCGGCGGTGCGCAGGGCCAATTACTGCATATTGGATGCTTTTTTTTCGCAACAAAGCAGGAAATTACAAATGCTGTTTAATTTGTCTTTGTAAATGTGCTTTAAACTTTCTGCTTAAGATGTTTCAACGAGTAATGCTCGTGCCACCAAGGCATCAACGCGCACAAGTATGGTATGCGGGTGTTGGGTTGGTCATTATCTGCTTTGCGTTTTGCGGTAATGACTTGCTTCTTTTAGAGATACTGAAGAAGACGTTGCACCAACGCACAAACTGATTGTAATAGAAACTATAAACGCTTTTATCAAAAAGTGCAATCACATTACAGTGTACTGGTCCGCTGGCAATGCATGTGAAAACAAAATAAAATCAACAAAGTTATATAAGTAATGTTGACACCCTTGCTTTCTAAGGATTAGTAGGTGAGAATAGGAATGATTCTCAGCAAAAGATTAAATACAACCACATCAAATCAGGACAAAAGTCGCTTCACTATAGTATTGTATAGTCGCAGCATCTAGACTTCCTTCAACACTAGTAATCACAACGTAATGTTCTGGCCTCTTTCAACGTTGCCTGTAATAGTGCGACTCACACGTTGATCTGGCAGAGAGACAGCTTTATGTCTTTCGCCGCCCTCTTTGCCCTTATCGACGGCCTTGAATTCAAAGAGGCGTTAAGTTGTGCATTTGGTGAGAAACGCGGTGCGTTAAAATACTTGTCCGTCTGCGTGAACCAGCAATGCCTTAGACAGGTCTAAGAGGGAAAGATTCACGAATACCCCATTGTGAGGACAATATGTTGCTTGTACTTGCCTATAAAAAGACTTTGCTATGCTTTATTGCATTGTTCTCTTCTATCGCTTATTATTCTCTAATAAAAATTGTTTCCGTTACGGTGTCATGACACTCGGTGATTAGCATTATATCAGTTTTTACGTTTTCGTAATGGTGGATTTTATACTTCTGATCATGGCCTTGTTTACCCCTTTCACGAATCATAAACAAGCCGCATTCAATCCAACAGAAACAACTTCCTGAGATAAGTTTTGGGGAAGTTGTTTTTCGGGTGTAGTTTTAACAGTTTTAACAGTTTCATTTGTTTATTAGGTGCTTCATCTGGCCGATGAAGCCAGATATTAAAACTGATTTGTTAAAATTGCCAAAGTAAGCTGCTTCACGCTTTGATTTCCAAAGGGCGGAGGCGGCTGTACCACACGTGCTTGTTTGTCATTGAAGAAAATTAAGGGAAAGCCAGTGTGATCGGCCAACAATTAATCAAACTTGAAATGAAGGATTATTGATTTATAAACCTAAGATTTTTACCAGAATTGCTGCAACTCCACCTTGTGTAGCTGTATTGTGCTTTATGTGCAGTTGCAATATGTTTAATTGCTACAGCAAGAAAGGTTGGTGTTTTCTGAAATGGTAAATCTGATTGTTGTTTTTGCCGGTGAAATTTTAGAATCTAAGCAGAAACCTAATACAGAGTACAATATTAATCAAACCAAAAACCTTTATCTGAACTTTTATTACAACACAGTCCTTTAACAAAAACTAAGACTTTTAAACTGACTTGAGTTAAAAGAATTAGTGGTAACTTTTTGCAAGCCTTATAAGTAGGCATACCATATTTTTGTGATTGAAAACCGGGACGCTTCGGAAGAACAAGCCTCATCAGTTAACTATGGTTCATATCTTACTGAGCATGTAGCCATTTTTTATTCCTGTAGTTGAGGCACCAAGAAAAACTAAAATAATGCATTT
>JGI24159J19872_10010177_pt1 | contig 12337 bp, 6 predicted proteins | sample Ectturendosymbi4_FD_19872 | JGI IMG/M metagenome (IMG submission 19872)
AATGCCAACGAGACTCAAAAGGAAATGTCTCTCAAAACCCTGTAAAAACTGCAAAAGATGGAAAGTTTTGGACATCATTCGAATATTTTAGTAAGGTGATTTACCTCGTAGGACATTCCGGTAATGCTGGCAACACGAAAGTGGCCCACAAACCTGCTACGCGAACCTAGGTAGCTTTTTAATCAAAAGCATGATCAAAAGCACAGGGTCTCCCACTCTGGCACAAGCATGGGCAAACTACGGCGCACGGGCCACATGCAGGCAGTGGCGTAACTAGAGGTTTGAGCCAGGGGTCAAACTTAGCTGAAGGGGGCACATGGGCCGCCGTTTGGATATGCGATACTTAGTTCCCAAAAACTCATATACGTTATTCGACAAAAACAGAAAACATTTGTCGGTGATGTGATGAGCTTCAGCTGGGTAAATGACTTTAAATTAAAATTTCACGTTTTCATCTTACATATCCTGAAATTGATCCCTATCAATGACATGTGACTGGGTAAGGCAGGCTTATGATTTGTTGTAAGAACGACCACAGACCGAAATCTTGGTAATTAACTCCTATATTAATTCCACTTTTCTTCTAACCACCAAATGTTTGAGTTATTGATAGGGCATTGGGGAAGAGTCTGGGCACTGCCTGAGTAAACAACAAAACAAATGCACTGAGTCCAAAATTTTTTTGAGCAGTTCATTGATGTCTCTGCATCAGTGATAAAACTACATTCATTTAGCGACTACTAAGCAAATAATGCCAAACAATTTTATCCAAATTTGGAGCTGCACACCAAACAATTACAACTAGATATGAACAGTCGTAGCAGCCCTGTTCTGCTCCCCCTAAATGCAGGCTACTCAACTGGCGAACCGTAGTCATACAGCAAAACAAATAACTGTACAGTGGCACAGTAGCACACATGAAAAATATTACATAACAATTTCCATGAAAATATTATAAACAATGCCATATAATAGTAGTATCAAAACGGCTTGGAGCAAGTCTTTTGGCATGCAAAAGACTTTGAAATCATCCAAATCTAGAGATCGCACAAATGAAGCTTCGATCGACAACATGGCTAAAGAGGATAGTCTGCTATCTGTCATAAGAGACTGTTTGGTTAGCTTCAATTTGCTGAAACTCCTTTCAGCCCTGGCAACAGCATCGGGGCAGTTTAGCATCATCCGAAGGGCAATAAATACGTCAGGATAAACTTCATCAAGACGTGTCTTGGGAATAAAGCTTAACAAAAGGAATTGGGTCTTTCATTGGTAGTTAATTAACGACAATATTATTTAGAGATGTTGTAATGAAATGCAAATGTTAACAAAAAATTGCAGGAAATCAGAATCAAGCCTATCGCTCAGTTATGAAAACGCTGTTACCGCAGGAACAAACTTCAGGCCATTCAAGGCAACGCGCCGCGATGAACGTTTTCTCATTTGTGCTTACGTGAATTTTGCTTGAAAAGCGTGCGCATCGTGCTTTAACTGGCCGAAATATGCTTGCATAAACCTTTCTAATGTCTAGACTTGTTAATCTCCTGGTGCATGGCACATGTTTAGATCAATAACATTTTGTATCTCAAATAGGCCAATAAATGTTGACAAATATAGACCAGCGGGGCCTACGTGGACGCAACATGGTTAACATCCATAATCCACTAACTGTACTAATCGGTTGGAACAAGCTCAGCAGTGACTTCTAAATTAAACTCTTATACCTACACTATTAACTCTATCTTGCTGTCTGAACAGCAGGCTGCGCAAATGTGTAACTTTGGTCGTACGCACCAAATGTACCTTGCTTCTATGCAGTACAAATTACGAGAAGACTGTCTGACCTAGCCATAATACATTTTTTCGCAACAATCACTACACAAACTACGTTGATCAGGTGTAAGTCCGACTTCTGGACGTATACAACTAGGCATATACGCTAGCTTTACGTTCAACACTGCAAGCAATGAATGGTGACGCTTTACGCTCAAGCCCAGGGCTCTCACAACTGCAACTCCAAAATCCCTAGCTAGAACAGTACCAAAAAATCCCTATTTTACATAAAAACCCATAAATCTGTGGTGATACAGCATAAAATCGGAGCGCCATGATAAGTGTTTAAAATTGAACCAAACATGATTAGCAAAATAAACTGAAATGATTCATTTTTGCACATTTTCAAACTTTTCCGAAAATGCCCAAAAGATCCCTAAAAAGGGTCAAAAGTTCCAATCTAGGGACAAGATCTCTAAAAGTGCTCAGCCTCAAATACGTTTATTACCTCACAAACGTACCAAAAATGATCAGGCGATGATATTCTATGTAACAGCGGCAGGTATTGCTCTGACTATAAATTACAGGACAAAACAGAAAACGAATTGATAAAAACTACAATGATTTCTAGTGCACATTTCAATTTGGGTGATGAAACTTTGTTTGGGGGGCTAATCCCATAAAAGCCCCCGTGGCGACGGGACTGAATTTTGGGCCCCCTGTGTCACTAGGCGGTGAACTTGCGGGTATTTTTCTGAAACGGATAATTGCATACTCCGGTTGAACACACACAAAAATATTGGCAAATCGGTTATGTGATTAACTGGAGTCGCCTGTAATAACACCCGAAATCGCCGGAAAATACTCCGAGAATTTCTTGAAAATCGCTAAAAACAAAAACCTACTAAAAATCAAATGAATACTAAACAGCGAAATTCAAGCTAAGGGGCCCTTTTTTACATTTAGCCTGCCAGGGGGGGCGGCGCGCACCCCCGACCCCCGTCAGTTAAGCCACTGCATATGGGCCGTACAGCCGACTTAATCACGCCCGCTGAGCCTGTTTAAATGTACCGATTCCTGTTTTGCATCTACAGTGTGTTAGTTCACACAAGCAATCCACTTCGTATTTTCCGATGTGACTGAGCTGTCAAATTTTAGAACCCAGTGCGGCCTTCGATTCAAGAAATTTGCATGGCCCTGGCTAGCACGTCAAAAAAAACTCTCAATCCTACACGGAACCAGACTAACATCTGCTATATACTGTTTGAATTGGCTGTTTTGCCTTGTGCGCGACTTACGCAGCGGCGATCTCATTTGGTCACATGATATACTCGTATAGCGTAAATAGACAGTCTAGCTAGCCCACAACTTGCTTGTATGTAGGTAGGGCATAGATAAATACGCGCTAACTACGTCTCGTTTCCGTTAAGCTCTTTCATAGGAACCGCTGTCAAATTTTAGAATACCATGCGGTCCATGAGCAAAAATATTTCCTACCCCTGTTCTCGGTCCATGCTGGTAACACATTTCCCCACGATAGTACAATTACAACAGCGCATTTATTAGTTCTGCCCTTTCAACGCAAAAGTTGTCAGCACAGATGCCGCAAAACCACTCAACAACACTCCACCACTGCTCAGTTCCAGTCTGCACACTTTCTCGAGCGCTCGTTTTCGAATACCTCAGCATGATTTTGTCGAGCTGTTACTGGAACCACTCACACTTTCGAGAAGTGGTTTACTGTCAGCCAAGCGGTAGAGAAATAGGCACATATGTAAACAAAGACGATCCTTTCTGTCAAACGGGGCAGTTTGAAGTGCCACAGCCTGCTTTTTAATTGAGTTCACCACTTGCAGAATTTCCAATAGTGAGTTATCTACTGCATTGCTTTCAAGATGTCTTATTTTCTTTTTCTGAAGCATCGGTTTTTCAAATTGTAGAAAACTCTTTTGATGTCATGTGTTGGTATCACAATCTTAGAATCTAATATAGAGTTGTATTCTTGTCCTCAAACCACATATGAAACCAGTTATAAAATCCAGCACTGCCTGATTCATAACACGTAACCTGACGCTTCTAAGCCACTGGTTGAAATTTGCCAACGTGCTGTATAGCATATTTCAAACCCACTCCTTTGGGAAAAACGCAACTCTACCTGCATGTGTAAAAGACGAGTCACTGCGTTGCGGTTTAATGCATATAAATAAATTACAACCTGTCTTTTCAGTTCCGATCGACATACCTCGCACGGATAGCAACTGAGTCACTTCTGAACGGTGAGGAGGAATGCCAAGAGCTACTCAGTTGTTTCGATTTAGGCTTCGCTAAAGCAATAATCACAGCTTATAGCTGGTCGTTCATGAGATGGTCTCGACATGTACACAAGGACTCTCTTCAGAAAAATCTGTGCATGTGAACTTCGGAATGTATCAGCTTGATTACGATGATTAATTAAAATACCAAAAGGCGCTAGCATGACAGATAAATTCATCTAGCAGCTCGCACAGCGGACAAACTCTTTACGTAGTATTCTACACAATGCCAGCTTTACAGCAACTCATCACCTTTTTGTGTTGCTTTTTCTGTCTTGCATCATTTTTTGTGTTACTAGCTTCTGCGTGTTAAGGTCCAGTGAGGCTCGCACTCCAAACTTACAAAGTTCTTTCCTAAAAATGCGTATCTTACGCAGAGTCACTCGTTGCCAGGACGCGACATAAACAACACCAGGCTCAAGAAAGAGTTGAAGCGACTCAAGGGTTTGGTGCAAGCTGACCAAGCCCACATTTTCATTTTCATCAAACTGTACACTTTGCTAGAAGTTTATGTCTGTTAGCTACATGAACACTTCCCCAATAAACCAGTGACTAGCTGCCTTCCAACCGTGAACAAACTTGTCATGTCATTTCCGAGACAACACACTTTTTGTATAGTTCACAAGTTTCACCACACTCTCGTACGTTTTGACTGACTCAACCTTTCGTCTCAATTGCTTAGGCTACAGCACTGACTTCGGGCCCAGTAGATATGGAACAAGAAGAGGTAGCGCTTCCCCGGATTCCCAAAACTGTTCGTTACAGGAAAGGATTGAACTAAGACAAATCTGCAAATCAAGGATGTCCTGTCCTGAGCGCAGGTACAGTACCTTACAGCGCCAATGGTATTAACTTCATCGATTGCGAAGCGGCTTAACTTATGTGTGCTGGACTGCGATTGCCTTGACACGTTCAATGTTGACAAGAGCGCGCACTCGAAATGCAACGCAGTGTGCCTGCGGGGCTGGCTGTACATCTTCGTTTTTCGCTTCAGCGCAGCACTTATTCTTGCTGCTAACGGCGCCGTTTGAACTCGAAGTGCCTAAGCATGAATTTCAACCACAAGGGGACCTTGAACAATTCAAATAATAAACGGAGGCACCAGATAAAAGTTTATGCTTCGTGAATTATCTATAAACAAAACTTTTATCACTGCAGTACAAAAGCCAGGTGACTGGTAAGTCCCGTTGAAATCAGACGCATCAAGGTAAGCAGGCGACTGGATCAACAAACTTTACACACAACACAAAATTTTAAATTGCCATCACAACTAACGCTGTGAACGTCTTGCTGCTTTCAAGCGCCTAATTAACCAACACGAGACGTGACAAGAAACGTAAGAAAGCTTTAGTTGTACATACTTCGGCCCACCTGAGGTTTGACTCAAGAGATGTCCGTACTTGGCAGGCACAGGTTAGCAACTTTGCGCCGGGGTGGTTCTCTGCCTGTAACTTTTCACCTCAGCAATAGCATTCTAAGGACAAATATGTGACTGGAATTTCTAAAATAGACAATTACGTTGGGCGAAAAATCGTGATGTGCAAGTTTTATTCGCGTGACTTCGGGTAAGTCAATAACAACACATCTCTTCCGCCAGCCACTGTGACGCATGTGCAGTGTGTATCGATCAGACTTGAAACTCTCATTCTTATTTATTACGATATCGAGCTGTGCTTTCCAACCCGCATAAGGATGAGACAACAACCACTGTCCTCAAATCTTAACAACGGTGTGTTAAGTTTCACCAGACTTAACGTAGGTGGGAGCCAAACAAGAATAGAAACAGTAAAACAGCAAGTCATAAATAAAATATAACAGGGGCAATAGCATTCATTACTGTGCACTAATGAGAAACAAACCAATATTTCTCAAGGAATAGATGCACTCAAACCTTCAGATTTTGAAGACGCCTTGCAATGTGTTCTTCAGGCGTGCTGCTGAGACTTAAACGTTTTCAACAATTGAACTGAAGGACATGTTTGAATTGATTGTCAGTTGTTTTTATATTGCATTCATTGGTCAAAGGGTCTCTATAGCTGACGGCATATTCGAGGCTCTGCTTGCAGCTTTAACTATCATCTACCAGTGGCGTAGCCAGCCCATAATTTTGAGGGGAGGCAAAATGTTTGACTTTAGGCGAGTAACACTATTTTGTTTACAAAAACGCCTCTCAAAGCACAAAACGACTATATTTTCTAAAAATTTGGGGTGGACACGGCCCCTTTCGCCCCCCTGGCTACGCCTATGTCATCTACTACACTTGTACGTTTTCTTGACAAGCTGCGATGTAAAGTGTAACTATGCTTTGCTTGCTGCTCAAAACAGCATATCTTTTCATTTCTTTATTAGTGTATTTTATTAAACTAATCCTAACCAACTTAGCAATAGCTCACAGCGTCAAATAAAAATGTATAATACGCCAACTTGACAAATTTAGGGGACATTACTAAATGCTGAAAGTGCCTTCACAGACAGTGTTTTTCCTTTGATATTCAGAACCTCAGGTAAGCCGTTTTATCTTCCACAAAACACAATTTTTAAACCTAGCTTTCACTCCTTCTGCACGCACCACCAATTCAGTAATTGATAGCCGAAAATCATCACGCTGCATGATCCATCCAGCTTTACAACGATAAATTTAGAACTAACTGTTTTGAAGTCAAGAAAGACAGCGCTTGAACTCCACCAAAGCCAAACCGTGAGGATAAGGGCGGGAACTACTGTAGTTCTGTTTCTGGTGAGCAGCATCGGCATTGCGAAACTACAGAACAGCTGAACATAGCTAGCACCACGCACGAAAGCATGCAGTGTGACCTTTGGCTGCTTCTCCAGAGGCCTCCGGTCCGAAAGCAAGGCCTCGGATTACTGAAGCTTCTAACAAAGGTCGAGGATATGAGACGCAAGCCTCCATACTTTGTGACGTCTGAATTGATGGCTAGCACGACTGTGAGAAAACACTGCGCCAGGTAAAGAGCAACTCAAGCGTGAACCCCATCCTGCAGGTGTCGTGATCCTGAAGTTGCAAGAACAGCTGGTGCTGAGTATCCAGTGAGAAGCGTAACCGCACTGGAACTATATTGTGTTTCAAATATTCAGTCAATTTTAAATTAATATTTTGCACAGCTACTGTGTTCGCGTTTTATGAACATGACTGCAAAAAACATCATTCGACGTCTTTACATTCAGTTACGCATGCCAGAGCTTCGTCGCGTGGCTTACGCAACAAAGCTGTCTTTTCTCCTCAAAAATATAACGTTCTCTAGTCATTATCCTCTGCTTGTTCGCCTGAATCGAATTTCCTAAGATGAGCACAATTACACTATTAAAGTGATTCTCAATCTCGAGAAAAGACTTCTGCGCTTGATCTATTCCGTGTTGAGGTGGTGTGGTCAAGAACGTCAAGTCAATGCGGTCGCCTCTCTGGTAAAACTGGCGAAGTTGGCAGTGTCCCCTTGACAGCCAACGACCTGCATAGACTTCGTTCTTCTGAAATTACTGCTTGTAATCATTTATACATTTGTATTTCTGTTGATGCTGATCAGTGATCACACCTCATTATTTTCTAAGTTCTTGCTTCAATTACACCGATGTGTATACCAAACCACCTTCGCAGATGTCATAAAATTTTATTTAACAATATTGCTGTCAGATCTACCTAACATTTAGAAGACAAACAATCACAATATTTCTCCCAATAAGAATCGAAAAGACAAACGATGAAGTTTCGTTTTTCTTGGCCGGAAACAAAGTGTCGGAAGCAAACAAGGCTATGCTATACTCCGCCAAATAATATCATGTTGACCGCTGTTAAGCAGGTGGCAATCACCACCGGATAACATCTTGCAAAAATGGCATTAGTCCTCAACAAATATCAAACCATTGCTGACCATTCGGCAGCGATGTCTCGTAAATCTAGCAAAAGCTTCACCCCTTTTTTCGTTTTTTTCTGCCGCAGTTTATGACAATTTTTGCAAACTTCAGCGTAACTTCCCATAATTCGCCCAACGTCGTCTCATTTCTAAATGATACTTGCACGCCCATCAACAAAATTTATCAATGAGAACACTGAACAATAGTTTTTCTGTTAATCAGTTACTCATGACTTTGTTCTGGTTGTGGTGTACACCATGGGTCTCAAACACGCGGCCCGTGATGCTCTTTGCGAATTTTCAAATAATTAACATTTAAGTTAGGCCAGTGGTTCTTAAACTTTACAAGCACGCCGAACCCTAACGTAGTTTTCCAAGCTTTTGTCGAACCCCATTTTTGCCTAATACAACAGAAAGTAAAAATGCGTTACTGAAATCAGATGACCTTTGTCGAACCCCTGAAACGGCTCCGTCGAACCCAGTTTAAGCACCACTGAGTTACGCTATTGTTTAAAAGCGCTCAACCAGCGAGTGAGCAAGTTCCTTTCAAACAAATGTAGAGACGGCTAGAAATGATTTGCCTGTAACCCACGATACCTTTCGCAGGAAATAAGATGTAAAAGATGTCTCTGGTGAGGTTCAGGCATAGCGCCATTGTTGCGTCAGCGTCATAATGCGGCCCTCGCGTTACTTCATAAGTCCTCATTGGGCCCTCGGAGCAATTTGAGTTTGAGACTTCTTGTCTATACCAACGCACAAAAATATTGAACAAAAGTTTTTGTTTGAATAAAAGCTGATGATGTTCACTCAACAAGCGAAATATGCTCTGATAAGATAATATTCTCTGATACTTGGCTGTGAAAAGAAAGGATTGCTTTCGATAGGGCGTACGGGATGGCATTGTTTAAACATAGCGTTAGATTTACTAAGCGTTTGTTTCTTCTGAAAATTATTGATAAAGTTGTTACGTCTTCTATTTGAATAAGATGATAGGACTGACGATGCGTAGTGTTACGTGAAATCGGTTTCCTATTTAAAATTTGTGATTGATTCCTTGCTTCTTTCACTCGTGGAGTGAAGTTAGTTACTTGAAAGTTGTTATGTCTCGGGCACCGCAAGTATGCAAATCTAAAGAAGGCGAAGTAACTCCGAAACTTTCGCCCTTACCTAAATTTCTCTTATTCACGGAGACGATTTGCAAGAAAGCAAATTTCATATCTCACTGGAAACATCATTTCCAGAGTTGGGCGTTGTCAGACCAAAGTTTCAACGCTGACGCGTCACAGAAGTGGTGGGCAATTGCGCGAAAGTTTTATGGGAGGCAAGCATTTCCGCGGCCATTGTCTCGATCGTAGTGCGGGTCAATGTCATTTCGCTTTTACAATCTACAGTAGGTTGGTTCCAGTGACATGAGATGTGGCCACTCTTCCGCAAGATGACTTTGCTCTAGCAAATTGACCTCGCTGCAGGGTTAATGCAGCCGTTCTCAATCCCAAATCCGTGCACGCTGTTGAGTCAGAGAAAACATTTTTGCGAGTCCGCAGAGTCGTAGCCCAAGAGACAAACCGAGCATTTATTTATGACAGAAAGAGTCTCTAAGAGTAAAACCAGTTCACGTGAGATGATCCATTTGATTTCTTCCAGCGTATCCCAAGAACAATTAATCATTTAAAAAGTTTACGGTTTTCGTAGTGTACAGGAAGGATCAATTGTTCTCAACTTCACCCATCATAAAGGCTACAAAATGCACAGGGACGCCGGAGAGCGGGAGCATGACGAGGGTAGGTACCCCTCACCTTTCAAAAGGGGGGGAAACAGGGGCGGAGGCACCTTTTCATAACAGTATCATAGGCAATTTCATGGTTTATCAAGACCGGGTTGAAGTAAATTTATTGCAGCTATTCGCGCATCCAGAAAATACAGAATGTTTTCAATAATTTATTTTATTACTTTTGAGGCCAACATCGCTGCTGAACAGAAACAAGCATAATTGGTAACGATTTTTTAGTTTTTATAAGTTTCCCTTGGCTCCATTCATTAATTGCCCCCGGCTTTACCGCTGCTCCGGCGTCCATGAAAATGCATTTTATTCACGAGGGCGCTCTCTTACGCTCAACTTCCTGAGTACATTACCAGCAACACAGCGAAAAAGCGTTGGTGTTATTAACAAAGATGGCACAGTGCGTGAAAGGTGCCAAATCAAAACGCACAACGTTAGTTGCTTTGCAGGTGGTTGCCTTCAATCCTGCTTGCGGCAGGCTCTCAACCGCAATGGGACAAAAAATGCCCTTGAGACGGGAGTAGCGATTGAGTAAAGCAAACAAACAGATGTTATTTCTATCACTTAGTTACTTATGTTTTTGTTCTGATCGTGGTCAACTCCAGCGCAACTGACATTTCCTCCAAACTACTCGCAAATCCTCAGCAAAATATAGTAAAAATGCAGTGAAACCCCTTCATTTAAACGGCTCCGAGTTCACAACGAGGATGGGTAGATCACCATTCAGCATGTTACATTGTCTGTTCTAAAACCTCGACCGCATGTGGTAAGTTCTTATTTTTATGTAACGTAACAGTGTGAGTGTGCGAAAAGTTCAAGTGCTGGTCGGTTCGCCATGCCTTTCGCTGGAGTGAAGATCGTTTCGTGTCTTTTGAGACTTTAAGATTCAGTTGAATCTACTACATGCCAAATGTATTGCAAGCAAGGTTGTGCTGTCAAACAACAGCCCGCCGGAGCGAACTGTCGTCATTTTCAGGGAATGCCCAATGGCCGTCTGTTTTGGTTTAACGAGTCGCAAATTACTAGCGAGCCAAGGCTTGTTCTTTGCTGACAATAACAGCAAGTTTGAACGACCGAGCAACACGCGGTGGTGCCACGAAAATCAATCCAACCAGGGCTATGCTATGTTTTCGCTACAGCAAGACGAGCTTCAAATTGGTTTACTGCACTCAATCAAGACTCAGTCACAATTTGTTAGGACAAGAAAGCGTATGTCAGCACAGGCAAGGCGCCAAAAGATCTCAGAACTTGAATGTTGATGTTTAAAGCCTTTGCGTGGCGATTTACGAACAACAGCCACGACATTCCCTGGTCTCGGTAAGGGCGAACTACCACCCGTAAAGATCCAGCCCGCTGAAATTGTCCTAATTATATCAGGATGAAATTGTTTCATGATGACTTGCTTCCTGTTAGTTTACGCATCTCCTTCCTGTTATTTTACATAAACAAACTTTCCCATCTGCTCCCGATCTGGCCCGCTGTCAAATTTCCGAATCAAATACGGCCCGTGGTTCAAAAAACTAGCCCACCCTTGTCATAGCCCAGCCCAAAATATTTACTGCTACAGAAAAGGTGAGGCTGATTGACCATTTCGTGAGAATCAGCCACTCAACCCCATACTGTTGACGACCTTGGTGGTCAGCAAACAGAAGCCAGAGGTAGGCCGATCAGCTTTGGTTTGATCTGTCCACCACGCCATTGTTCTGCGCCTGGATGGAAACAAAGTATTTTGCTTTGGCTCAATTGCTGAGTGGATGTTACCAACCAATATAATGTGATATGTTCCACTTCGCTTGAACTTCTGAGGTTTTTATGATAATCTGCAATCCATTACTTTTCAGAAAAAAAATACATACGTCTTGCTCCTGGCTAAGCGTTTAGCAGCTAAACCTTCACCATTTCCGCCGAAGCGCAAGAACAAGATCGATTCTTTGCCCGAGAACCATGGTGCTTCGGTATTAAGAATGAACCTCTCTGCAGCTAAACAGCCTGTTTCAAATTTTGATTTGCAGTGGTACTGGCTACTCGCTAGCACTCAAGCTTGCCCACTTCGCTGGTCCATCAGCCGTTCCCCTTTGAACAATATTGACGCATCATGTACAGCGAAGAAACTCAAAGTATTTCTTTTTGCAAATTTAATCTCGTCTGTCGCTTTATGCAGGATCACATAATGTTATTCCTGAGGAAAGCCTTGATATATGCAGGGAAACCACAAGCTTGCATAACAGCAACCTTGAACGTAAACCCAACGAACAGATTTCACCACAACGATGCGTTCACCCGTCTACTCGCTGCGGTCGAAGCGTAGTTTAAACATGCTGACCAAACAGGCCAACGTCAGAGCACCTCACGCAGTCACGCTTGACAAGTTTGTATGGCTCGTTTCCTTTTCACGACCAGCACCTACTACGCTCGATGATCGCATATCAATGACTCTGTTTACACAGAAACGTAGTCCCTTAAAAAGCCTTAAGCAATATTGTAAGCTTTTCAATGTACATTTTTGTTAAAGCAAACTGCCTCGTACTTTGTAAACCATGGTTCATTTGTGCATGCTGTGTTTTTAGATGCCTCGAAAGCATTCGATCGAGTACTACACATGAAAT
>JGI24159J19872_10010178_pt1 | contig 12337 bp, 10 predicted proteins | sample Ectturendosymbi4_FD_19872 | JGI IMG/M metagenome (IMG submission 19872)
AAATTGGGATTGAGAACCAAACATTTCTGGAAAACCTGAAGTCGGCATCTTAATTCCGATTAATTGATTTGATTCTTGCAATGACAGTTTTTTGCCGATATGAAACTCACACTGCACACGTCTTTGTCTACACAGCGCCCGTCTTTGTTTACACTGATCAGCTATTGTACCATTGTGTTCTCATTTGCTCTAATGTTCGCTAATGGTTGGTTTACTGCATGCGATGGCTTTTATGGTGCTTCTGCTTGTTGGCTGAGTCATATGAAACAATAATAAACCAAACCATCTCCATCTGCTTCGGTGGCAGCTTTGTGTCTCTTACGTCACGTGAACCACTCTCATATACATGATACGACATTGAAGTCTTTTCTTTGTCCTGTAATTGACCTACAACCAGCAACAAAGCTGATGTGACTAACTTGTAAAATTTTGAGAGCAACAAACCACACAATGCATACATAGCAATACCTGTTTATAATGTCATAACTACAGAATGCCCATTGTGGATCATGCGATATAAATGAGACAAGGCCTACCGCGTTTTACCGTACATTATTTTTACAGTAGACCCTTCTGTTCAGGTCGCATGTTATGCGCCATGACGAAATGATTTGCACGGAAGAAGCATGGGCGTAGGGACCCAAAAATCTGGAGGGTTACAACGTTTCAGCCGGAAAAGTGTGTTCATGCCAAAAACAAAGATATAACAAAAATTTTACAATTTAACTTTCGTAAGTAATAAAAAGGCAGATTTAATGCAATTATATTGCATTATGAATTGCATTAAATCTGCCTTTTTATTACTCACGAAAGTTAAATTGTAATATTTTAATTTGTAAAACCTTTGGTTTGGTCAATAACAATGTACCTAAATGCGATTATATTGCATTACATTAAATATGCCTTTTTATTACTTACGAAAGTTAAATTGTAAAATTTTTCACTCCAAAAATACCAAAAAGTAATCAAATCAGCAAAATATTTTTTTTAGTTTTGCAACTTAGGTGCATTCTTATTGACCAAACCAAGGGTTCAGTGATAATGCCGCAGATGTTCACGATGCTTTAGAGGTATACTGGAAGAACTGTTGCTCATCATTAGGAAGCTAACGATTTGAAAAGTTTCCCTAATTCACACAGTAGAAAGTTCAGGGGGACAAAGTTTATAGCAGTTGACAAAACTAGTGAAGCAGAAGAATATGTCATGCAAAAAAGCTATCACATTGATCTGAATTTGTGAAAAAGCTTTCACATTAATTTAAAAAAGCTATCAATCACATTGATATAAACAAGCTATGTGAAACCACTGGTCGAAAATGCAGTAGCTCGACACTCGTTGAGTAACATTTTAGTACTTGTGTATTACTGCGTATTTGTCGTATAAATAAAAAACATGTGGTGATTTTTAATGGTTAATAGAATGAATGGTTAATAGTCTTTTAAATGTTTGGTGATTAAATGTAGCGTGATTAACTATCCAGTGATTAAATGTTAGTGATTAGTGGTCACGTGATTAAATTTCACGAAACCGTGTAAGTGATTAATTGTCTGCGTGGTTAAATATCCAGTGATTAAATGTCAGCGATTAATTGTCGCGTGATGAAAAGTTACTAAAACATCATGTTGGTGTAAACAAGAAAGCTATCAAGCTGATGTCAATTATTTTTAAATCTAACCAAATTTCCAAATATGGCTAGATTTTACTTGAATCTTAGTACCTTTGACGTTTTCTAATATTTGCATTCTTCATTCAGGTATTTAACTCCTCACAGTATGTTTTCGAAAGACTTTCTAACCTGAAATTAATTATTTTGCAAACTTACTAGAATCAACTCAAACTATACATCACCGAATACGTAAAAGTCTAATTTCCTGAATTGCCCTTCACCCTTAGGCCTATGTCTGTTCCCTGCGTTCTCGCATTACAATCTAATGCAAATTCCCTGAAGTAGTCAAACATTACCTGGATGTTAATGACTCTAAACATGCCCGAATATTTACATTTATCGCACAAACATTATTATTGCTTAGAATTTTTCCTGCACATTTTCGCCCAAAATTGAAACATTCTGGTAAACTTACAAAATGCACTTCATTCTGAGTTGATAAACCTTAAAAATTGTAAAATTTTGCATACTTTTTTATAGAAATACGTAAAATTCGATGATTCCACACATCAGATTTGGCACATACAAAATTTAACAACTACTTTGTCATGCATGAGAAACGTCTATATCTTAAAAACTATAGTGCCGATTCAAAGTAATTGATGTCATTTATGGACACATCGGCCCAAAATAACCTTGTAACTGTACATCTTTTGCACTTAAATTTTTTCGTTAGTCAGTGTCATGATAGAGTAGGCCTATATTTTGTTTGATGGGCAAGCATCCTTACCTAGTATTCAAAGAGAAAAATGTAAGGTTGAGCAGTTGAGCACATTGGTTATAATCTTAACGATAAAACTCCGATCGTTTGGTGCCAAGTGTTAGAATTTTTACGGTCAATAAGACAGCCACAGGGGAAAGTAAACTAGCAAACTTGTTGTGACCTATAGCTAGTTTCTCTATGTAAGTGGGGAGTGGCTCAATTTTACAAAAACATATTTCCAACAGAAATCTGAGGCGTCGCGAGTTTCATCATCGTTGGTTTTAACTTTCGCGCCGCTTTTGGTCATTTCGCAAACGGATGAGGACGAAGATCAAACAATATTTGCCTTTTCTGGAAAAATTATCCGTTTTGAACAGTTAATTTTTGCACCCCCGACGTTTCTGTTTTCTCTACGCATAGTTTATTGCAACACTGACATTTGAGTGACTAAAAGACCGGTGAAAAAGTTAACCACTGCACTTGCTTACCACGGTCATAATCACGCTCCTTGGAAATTTTGTTTGCTTCGATTCCAGAAAAGACACTACAAGTAATGCGCTGGTGTTATAAGCGATGAACGGGACAAATGAACGAGAATTTGCCTATGGCAGTGGCATCACGCAACCTTTGTGACAGTACAACCAAAATTAAGAGTTGCAGTTTCTTAGTTTCCAAATGACAGCGCAAAACCGCTTTCCAGAAATGGGAAAGCTGCCGTCGGTTGAGAAATGGACGCAAATTATATACTTTAATCACAGCACAACAGAAAAAACGAAACTTAGATTGACTTTGGTCAGGTAAGTTTTTCAGGAATCACATAAGTTTTGCAATGTTTTTCGTCAGTTTCTATCAATCCGTGGAGTCTGCATCGTAAAAAGTTTTTTCAACCGGTGCTTGCAGATTAACGCTATCGCCATACAACTAAAGAGCATTTGAAATCGCATTTTTCACGTCTCAACTTTCTGCAGTAACTATTTGAAGTTGCCATCAAGATCTTTTTACATTAAGAATATATCATCCCACCGGACTGCCTCACTGGCTAAAGGTTTTATCTTGCAATGAAATAAAAAATACTCTAACGTGATGTTTTGTTTATGGAGTGTGATTTATCAAACCCAGTGAGATTACTACAAATAAAACAAAACAGCCATCGAAACAACTGTCACTGTGACAAAATAATCCGATTCGCTCCCAGGCTCTCGTAGCTGAGTAAGATTTTAACCTTTCATTTTCATGCCAGCTTTTCCTCTGGATAGGGTCGTCGGGTGAAGAATCCCTAGAACTCGAAATACCTCAATAAACAGCAATCTCAGGCAGTTCTTCTGGCTCCACACTAGGGTTAGTTCGGCGGATATCAATAATTTTTACAATCCAGATAACCGATATATCTGAACCGATATATCTGTGTATGTGTATTTTAGCTATCTGTGTATGTGTGTTTTAGCTAATTGGTTAATACCCGCTAATTGTTAAACAATTGATTTGACGAGATTTGCGTGTTACATTGACTGCAAAATCATGACAGTTTTATTGGAAATATACACATATGCAATGTGCGAGCGTATAAGAACACCATGCATTTTTAACCGTTGCTGATTCTGCAAAGTTTTTCTTATGAAGTGCAACCAGTGGCGCAACAAGGGGAGGGCTCCGGGCGGCACCCCGACGGCGGCAAGTTGTTGATTAAAATTGATTTTTGAAAGTAGTTTAAACTCTTTCTGTTCTTGTGCTTAGAAGCCCCAAATAAACTTGGAAACGTGCTTGTGGAGTGAACAAACTTATAAAATGATTCTGCGCTAGGCTAAGGCCTAGCATGAGTCAAATCCAGGGTGCTAAACTGCCCCCGTGTTTGTCTTGAAATCAGGGCTTTTTCAAACTTACTTGGATGGCAATTGCCCCCCAATCCCTGCACTTTTCTCCTTCCATCCTCAGCCAAGGCCATTTATTTCCCCTCCACCCCAGTCAAAACGTAGTTTGAACGAAGGATAGAGATGATATTCGANAAGATCGAAAATATCACTGGTCCCCTAGATTAAGGTTAAAATTACCCCCTCTCCAGCCAAAATCTGATAAACAAGTCCTNTTTGAAATCACTATAAAAGTCAAAGCTATCCTGTCGTTCGATCATTTGCAACGACACATCGATACATCACCTGACACCCATTGCCAATGGCTACAATTATTTCTTGTCACTTCTCATGCTATTGTTTAGTATTTGGTGGAAGATTTTCAATGAACAAGTACCACAAGCTATAGCCTAGTCATTAGGTGGGCTTATCAACATTTTGGCGGAAGAAGTGAAAATCTCTGCAAATTTTAAGTTTTCAATAAAACTGCTGTTTTTCTGTATGACGTCACGGTTTTGGAAAATCACATTCTTGAAGCGAGATAGTGCATTTGGTGTGTTTGCGTACGTAATTTAGAGCTCAGATTGTAGGCTTGAACTGCAAGTAGAGTGAATCAGTGCCAGCCAGTAGGCAGTGTGGGTTTTGTGAAAGGTTTGACTCCATTGTCAAAGCTACACTTAACATGTGAAGTCACAGAAAAAGTCATTTCAACAAAAAAGCTAACAAAAGGAGTTGCTCTCATTATGATAAGTTAGAGGCGACGAAACTTAGTCTGAAAACCTAACGCAAGGGCAAACGAGCTTTAGTTATGATAGTGGTGAAGGCCTTTAGCCGAAAAAGTTGCACAACTTGGCAACGACGGTGCTGAATCAAGATGTTCAGTGCGATTACCGTCAAACTTAAGACGTTGCAGTTACTTCTGAGAATTAGAAATGCGGATGTGCTTCGTGGCAGAGTTTGGTGATGCAGTTTTCGAAATACTGTATGCGTCTGTTGCAAATGGACAAATGTAAAGAATGAAACTATGCACACGTAATTGGAAGAAGCCCAGCCCAACAGCTAGATCAAGTTTGCGTGTCACGATGAAGACTCCAACGCAAACATCTGAACCAGAGCCACTTTTAAGCCTATTTGACAAATTTGATTTAAAATGGGTCCGCACCTTAAGTGGGCCCCACCCCACGACAGAGGTAGCGTTTGAAGCCTTTTGTATATTCTAAGAGAAATAAACCACTTTTGAAACGTGAAGTGATCTAAGACACTTTCTATTTTCAATTGATTATTACAGCCTACAATGTGCAGTATATATACTTTGTTTTCGTTAAAGTCAGGATACTATACGAAATATAAATATGCATTAATGTTCATCTGAGGAGCAGGTATCCCACCATCACTGCTCTACTGGGCCCCGCAATAGCACACTTTTTGTGTTTTGTTTGATCCCCTAACCGAGAATGAGTAGACAATTAGAGCGAAGTGACTCGGGTTACTGCAGGCTGAAAACCAACAGGGAAGAAAATTTAACGAAATATGCCGGATCCACATACGCATATGCAAAGAAAGTAGAAAAAATAGGAAGAGCAAATGATGAGAAAAGTGGTGAATGGGCAGAAAAAGCAAGACCCATGGTCGAGAATGAAAAACACGACCCATTCAGTTTCTGAGTACTTGATTCTGATGTTCACCATGTTTCAATATTCCTTACATCTTTACTAAGCACAAAAGATCATCTTGTTTCATTTTAAATTATTCTAAACAAATTGGAGGGGTGGAAAGGAAGGCTTTTTCACGGTCGGCCCATGGCGACGCTTGGTCTTGCTATCAGAACCATCGCCAGAAAGTCTTCAACAGGGGGACTTGAGATTCTAAAAATTAACAAGAACTCCGCTGATTTAAATTGTTTCGCATTTTAATTTGGGGGGCTAACCCACCAAAGCCCCCGGTGGCGACGGGACTGCTTACGCCACTAAGCACAATGCAGCCGTTTAAAAAATCGTAAACCGCATTGTAACGTTACTTTTTTATCCGGTTAACCGACAGAAAAATATTTGGATATCGGATAATAATAATACTTCCGGTTGTCTGGTTAACCGTTATCCGAATAAACCAACCCTACGCCACACGAAGACTGGATCAAGCAAGGTTGGAGATGTAGTCACTCCACCTGGTCCTTGGGCGACTTCTGGACCGCTTTCCCGCGGATGTAACCAGCAGGAGTTGCCTCGTTAATCTTTCCTGGGACATTCTGGACATATGGCCGAACCAATGTGAGCTGGGATCTCTCAATTCGGAGGACAAGTGGGAATACCATCCCATGCTCAAAATTCAGGGCTTNACACGAATTTCGCAGCTGTGAACTTTGCTGCGAAGTGTCACACCGTGGACTCATCGCAAAAATCCATCACTGCCACTTTCACTTGGTCATGGGATAGTATTCTTTCAGTCCTTACTAGATTCATAGTCACCGGTGAGGATCGGAACAAACACCGATTTAAAAAACGAAGGATTTGCGGTGGCTGAAAGCTCCAGTTTTGCCACCAGAGCGATAAATCTTACGCAGAGCTGTACCGATCCGTCTACTAATCTCCTTGTTCCGTCTTCTACCACTCCTGAGTACCACCCAGAGGCACTTGAACTTCTCCACCCATTGCAGTGTATTGCCGCTTGCTTGCAGCATACACTGCCTTGGACTTCTGGAGAGACAAAATACCTCGGCCCTTTTAGTGCTGATTTTCTTTGACCAGGCATCAGGAAACAAGCATTTGCTTAGCAGCATTGCGTAAACGTGTTAGCAGTGACGGATTTACGCATAGGTCATGGCCCCGTTTAACTCATTCCTATGACGACTCAATATTAACTAAAAGTTTGCGAAACTGCGCAAAGGCATAACTTCACAATTTACCTTGAAACGAGCGGAAATGCAAATGTTTACTCTAGACTCTTATCAGTACAGTAACAACACTGTGCATCTGGGCGTGAGTGAGATGCAGGTCGTCTGTATGAAAGCGGTTACAGAAAAAAACGGTACCTAATTGATGTTCAATTTTCCACTAACAAAAAGCTCGCAACAACACAAGACCACCAGACACTGCAAAACCCCGATGAAAAGCAATATTGTCAGTATTGAATCCTACGTTTGTTTTTTTTCACAAGATTCCCGCAAACAGAGTTTGCATGTTGAAACTCTCTACGTTAGTTAAATGGGCTAGAACAGTTTTTAGTGAGCTTTACTTGGAAAAACGTGTCTACATTGGGTTTACTTCATATGGTTAACTGAGGATGTTGCAACAATACTTTGCTGCTGCGCAAAACGTGTCTTCATACTGTTTACCATCGGCCTATGGCATAGACTTAGATTAAAACACTATATTTTGTATTGCTTGGAAAATGACAACTTCAAAACGGCAGAAATAAGCCGTGTCCACTCAATGGATTGTGCTTGTTTGGTTCATAAAATGTGGTTACTATTACGATAAAAAATGGAGCTTACGTACAGATAATCAGATCGACATCTATAAGGTATTTTCGAGGGCGGCAACACGGTCCCGCACGAAAATGTATATATCCGAAAAACAAACCTATTAAAAACCCTAGAAATCACGGAAATGTAACGAAGAGCACTTAAAGAGTTCTAAATTCCAAGAAAAGATCGCAATACCATTTTTTTTTAGAAGAATGTAGGAAAGGCTTTAATTTCTGTTGAAGATCTAACGCAATTGAAGAACTAAAATCGGCACAACAAAAGATACATTTTTGAGGGGGCACTACACATAAGAGGGGCATGCTTTCACGCTTTTTAGCCAAACAGGTCACACTTTCGTGGGGCCCCAAAAACTAAGATGGAGGAGGGTCCCGCGCTCCCCAAATCCGTCCCTGCGTGTTAGCACAGCGAGGTGAGTCAAAAACTCTATCGACTCCTTGTCGCGTGAAAGCCAAAGTTTACTCGCAGCATTTACCATTTCTCTCTCAGTGCCTAAAAGCAATACTTCCAAGTCCGGGCAGAAAATCAGGGCCCTTGATTCCTCGGTCTCGATGAAAGCACAACACACATGCACAGACCAGGGCTGAGGAGCCTGTACTCAAGTTTCAGGCACCGGCTATCTAATTTTTTTGGCTCCGGCTCCAGAACAATTTCGTTCAAAACAGAAAAAATATTGTATCATTTGTATAACTCGCTTGGACCGGAACGCAAATTTCACGCTCTGGCTCCACCATCTAAAATATTTTTGTCTCCGGCCGTCCAAAAATGCTTGGGCTCCACAACCCAGGAACGGACATGCTCATGTCTGCGACGGAAATAAGATATTTTAAGCACGCAGCGCAAGACAAAACAGAGCTCCCTCCATTTGAAATGGCAATGCGTTGTTGTGAACATAAAATAAAAGGAAAAGATGAGGGGAAGCTCAGTTTGCCGATGTGCTATTGAGTGCTGAACTTTTAAAACACCCGCAACGTACAACGATTAAGAGAACGGCAGCGGCATAATTTACCGCTGCAGACAGAAGAGGGCATGTCCTTGTCAATACAAAACATTAGGACTGGCCTCAGCGCAGGGCTCTCGAGAAAACCCACAGCGTGATTCAGCTGAGGTTCACGCATTTACAGTAACTTTTCATTTCAAAGCCGAACATCACGTGAACCACTGGGTAAAGGTAAAAAAAAACTTGACGAACACCCAGGTCTTTAAACTGTCGAACGCAGTGTGACCGGATTGGGTAACTATACTGTACCTTTAAACCAGTGATGTCCAACCTTTTCAGACTCACGATCTACATCTTAAGTAGCCACCGCCTCCATCGGAAGGTCTACCAGTCCAGAGTCAACATCGCAAATCCACACGCATCATTTCCAGTCTGCAGTAATCAACTTCACAACACTTTTTCTTGCTGTCACACAAACACGGGACCTCACATCAGAAACCCTTCCTCTCTCAAACACAAACCAATCGTGTTCGACAAGGAATGACCGTTATGAACCCAACGGAAAAATAAACTAGATGCAAAACAGGTGGATCGTTTTTTAACAAGGAAATTAGTGGGAAACCTGGCTTTGGGAGGAGGCCAGCTTCTCGTAGCAGTGTGGCAGCTGATTGCAAGGCGTAGGAAGGCTGCAACGATGCTATCAGTCATTGTGGATCTGTACTTCGTGAGTTTCATGTGCATACAAACAGACTCGCACAATAAGTTGATCCAAAAAGAACTGTCGATTTCAAGACAAATCTTCTGATATTGGGGATGAATAATGTTCCTCCAATTCACGGCGAAAATGGCAGGTCTTGCGTCGTTTCATCTCAGGCAAGTCAATGTTCCAGGTTGCGTAACCGCTCGGACCGACAGCTGCTGGTAAGGATGCAATAACTTTTTTCAAGAAGCGCACAATTCAAAACACTCGGTTGTTTGAAGGTCGGTCGTAGCTTACTATGGCGCCTAGTCAACAAATATCTAGAAACAATTCTTACGAAAATACAGCTTATCAATAGTTAACATGTCCAAACACGTGCAAAAACAGACACAAACCATTGTTGACTTCCCGACTCGGCTAAGAATGCTGTACACCTCCTTGGGTCGCACAGTGGCGCAGCCAGAATGAGGCCGAAGAGGCCACGGACCCCCGAAACAAACCTGCTAAGATTTTTACTGGTGTTTTGTATCAATTTTCCACCGTTAGAAAGATGTCAGTGACCAACGACGTCGTTGGCTGGCCCCTTCCGAACAAAATTCTTGGCTGCGCTACTGGTCTAGCATTTATAACCACGTGCGTCAGCTTCTTGCGAAGGGGTCGAACAGACAAGTATTTCAAACAGGTTGTATTGGCAACCTCTGACTGAAGCAAGCGCCGTCCATTCAACACAGCAAATTGAGAACATACACTCGCAAACACGCAGTTCTTAAACGTGATGATGGTGTCTTAGTGCTCACTGACTTAATACGTTGCACAACACTAATAACGAACTAAGCTTTCCGTAGTCTTAGTTACTAGCACATCATTTTATCCGGCCATCAAGACACGGAGCAGTGATCACAGGTTATTTTATAAAAACAAGCCCAAATAAGCAATTTAACCGAAAAGCAAGCCCAAAATGCGTTTCATACAAAAATTGAACAAAACAAAAACACATGCAAATCTGGATACACAAGTCCAAAACAAGCAAAGTTACATAAAAGCATGCCCAAATTGCGTCTTACATAAATTCAAACAGCAAATGATCCATGAAATTTCGAAAACAAGCAGCTCGCAAAACAAAAACCTGCAGAAAACAAGTAACTGAAAAATAAAACAAACCCAAAAAGAAGAAAATCGCAAGTATTCAAAGTAATCTAAAGTTCAGGAAAAACATGCTCAAATTCGCAGGAAAACCACAAGGTTAGCAACCCTGACAAGGAGCCAGCAACTGCAGGAGACCTCCGTTTATAGGGGTTATTGAAACGTCACAATGCCACAATACCAGTTACTGGGCCACGTTGCCTTAGAGAAGATATCTTTCCAATCATTACAAGGCAGATGGACTATTTATCAGAAACCACTGCAAAAAAAATTTTTCCAACAACCCTCGCGGTCGACGTGGTCACAGTCCGCGGTCTACCAGAGGACCGAGATCGACTGGTTGGGCACCACCGGTTTAGACTGATGCAATCAACTGATAAAGAGTATCAAACAAGCACGCGTGATTTCAATTTCTCCGAAATGCGCGGGAAACGTGACCGGCCAGGCAATCCTACACAAGCTGTTTGTTTCCGTTGTGCATTGCCCGCGTGTGCCAAACAACACATACTGTGCTTTGCACGTCTTAGGCTTATTGTCGTGGACCATGTTCCTGAGTCAAAAATGTAAGTTAAAAAATATTTAAAAAAAACACAGAATAACACCCGCCCTGGTTCATTTAATATCAGGCAGCGCATGGAAGTAAAGGTAACCGCTTGATATTCTTGCAGAATTTCGACGATGCTACCTTTAACTCGTGGCACAACTGGGCATGTCATGTTACGTCGCCGAAATGAGAAGTGTGTGAAGAGGCTGGGGAAATTTTCCGGTGGACGTAGCGACTGCATTATGTTTCGAAAATGTATTTCTGTCAGCGATAAGAAGAGGCACGTTCCCCTGGCAACCGCTGCTACGACAAAACGCGCACAAAAAATCACATGATGACGAATCAAGGTCGGCGCGGCGTTTCATGCATGAGTGCACACGAGCAAAACAGGTCCTTCAAGGAAGCAACGGGTAGGTGGGGAAATCATTCCCTAAAAAACGCACAGTACGAGTATCTGGCAAACGCGACCCGATCTGGACATTGCGGAGAAATGAGAGGAACTTCCTGTAATATTTCGCCTCAGTTTTAAAAGTAAAAGCGCATGTGAGGCACAGTGATAATTGCGATGCGATCGACTTGGCGATTTTAGCCAGCAAGAGGAATCCAACAAAAAACGAATTACACGGGGATGATTGGGGGGGGATGAGAACGAGTGCATTGGCAGGCGGTATCTAAGGAGGTTAAAATTTTTGACTTCGGATGAAACAGTTAAAACGATTCTAGAACATTCGTCCGGTCAAGACACGGAAGGAAATTGCTTGAAACCATTCGTTCCAAAGCAGGACGAGACCAGAGAGAGTCACAAAAAATATCGTATACACGACGCGCGAAGTCGTTGAGCTTGAAGCGCAGCGGCCAGACCACAGCCTGCTGTTGTCTCACAACACCTCTGCGCAGGCGACAGAAGCCGGAAGTCGTTTTCTTGTGTTTGGGTTTGAAAAACAGCAACGCGGCAATAGTTGCAAATACATTGTTTTCAGTGTTCTTTCGTTTGGCCGCGACGCGCACCGCACATAATCTGGGGGCGACAGAGAAGCAATGTACGAGACGTTAAACCGGAATCGATCCTGCAAGCTGAACACTGTTCAAATGTTGGTTTTTGATTTCGAAACACTGCTGTTGTCAGCAGCGTTGTTGAATTAACGACGTTTCGAAGAACGTCGAGAAAGAAACGAAAAGAAGAAACCTAGCATCCGTAACGTCATAACAGCAGCACGGAAGCGTGGGAACGAGTGAAGCAGACGTCACCGGTGACGCAAGTGCGACTCAAACACACGTTCGCACGGATTCGGGCCGCACCTCCGAAACAAAGA
>JGI24159J19872_10010179_pt1 | contig 12336 bp, 13 predicted proteins | sample Ectturendosymbi4_FD_19872 | JGI IMG/M metagenome (IMG submission 19872)
AGATATCCTCCACTGGATGCTGGACGCCCTGGGCAGGGTCGGCGGGTCCCGCCTGACCCGTATTCACTTCCACACCTTGACTTACCACATGGCCGTCGTGGCCGACCCGTCCCCGTGGCGGAACCAGGCGTCCGCGGTCCTGGCCGGCACCCGCATCGCCGCCACACAGGCCTGTGACGATTTGGACCAAGTCAGGCCCGAAAAGTTGGAGTTGCGCGTCACCGGCGAGGTACGCTTGTCGATGCTGTCCAACGATGAAAAGTTCACCCGGACCTTTGACCCCGGACGTCCGGTCATGACGTGGCATCGACCGGAAATGACGTTTCATCTTAGTCCAGTGTTGGTTTGTCGCAAGCCAGTCAAGACCGTGGGCCTCGGTGACGCCATTTCGGCCACTGGCCTTTATTACTCGGGTTTTGAGAGATAAATGGCGCATTTGTGTTGCACTTTTTGTGAGCTCAACTTTACTCCAAGCAATGTTCCATCCTGGGCGTCCTTGAAAGCACGTGACAATGCTCTACTTCAAATATTCAAAGCGTGCTGTTTTAAACTCAGAACCCCACAATCTATTTGAAATTGCGAGAAAAACGTTCCCCCTAAACTTGCTTTGAACGTTTCTCTTATTTTGAGCTTTCGCTAGAACACTGTACGCCAAAGTATAAGTTCTTGTTTTTTGAGATAGATGCCGCTTCAGCAATGGAGTCTTCAGTTAGGGTAAAATGTTGATGTACTAGGCAATTTCAAAATGCAATGCATTTGCTTTTGTAACAAGAAAAAAGCGTCTAATACGTTGTGCAATTTTTCTTCATTTCAATTTTAACATCTTTTTAGATTTTAGTCCTATTTTTTGTTTTCGTCACCAAGCTAGTAAATAAATCTGTTCTGAATAGGATGTACCCGTATGCGTTCTACAAAATCGAGTAAATCTCTTAGCTCGGGTTACAATTAACAAAAGATGTCAACTTGATATTTTTTCACATTTTTTGAAGTAAATCATTTTCTTCTCACTAGCGCCTCCACCCAGGCCAAGAACCTCCACCCAGGCCAAGAACCTCCACCCAGGCCAAGAACCTCCACCCAGGCCAAGAACCTCCACCCAGGCCAAGAACTTGTTTTTTGTTTGTCATTTTTTTTTCTAGGAAATTAATTTTTTCACTTTTTTCTGAAATTTGCCATGTGTACGGCTGCAGCAAAACATCTTTATTTTAAATGCGTATCAATCCAGGTATAATTAATTTCTCATACGTTCTGTGGGATTAAGATATTGCATTTCAGGAACTTGTAATGGCAAAAATGAAATGCAGGCGGCATTAAATCATTTATGGTTAATGTTGGATCGACTAAATCTCATGCACCGCCTAATGTTTTGATGACCGGTGTTTAGCTTTCTCCATCCATGTTGTCTTAGTATTTGTTCCTGACCAGTTACCATTCCTCAGCCTTGGCTTGAAAAGTGTGTTTTTTTCTCATAGTTTGTGACGACGATATTCACGCAGACATACATTGTGCAAGAAAGGAGGGGATGCAAATTGTTTTTACTTAGAAATCCGCTGTCCTAGTTTCTAAAAGCCAGTCACTGGTTTCAATCTGGGATGCCCCCCTTTTCCTATGCACTTATGCTGGCTCTGGTAATATTAGGACGTGTTCGTGACATTTATATTTATTTAGCTCATTTTTCCCGCATGTATTCCTGTTTTGTCATCGAGCACGTACACACACATAAGCACAATCGAGTACACACACCTAAGCACAATCAAGTACACACACAGAAGCACAATCGAGTACGCACACATAACCACAATCGAGTACACATACATAAGCACAATCGAGTACACACACCTAAGCACAATCGAGTACACACACAGAAGCACAATCGAGTACGCACACATAAGCACAATCGAGTACGCACACATAAGCACAATCGAGTACACACACATAAGCACAATCGAGTGCACATACAGAAGCACAATCGAGTACACACACAAGCACAATCGAGTACACACACAGAACCACAATTGAGTAGATACACACAAGCACAATCGAGTACACACACAAGCACTATGGAGTACACACACAAGAACAATCGAGCACACACACACAACCATAATGGAGTACACACACAAGCACAATCGAGTACACACATACAAGCACAATTTGCAGGTGCAACGTTTACGTATTTTCGATGCTCATGCAGTCGATCTTGTTACAAGCTTTTTAAAAAAAATGAACATTTCATGCACTCGGAACAACATCAAACGAGACCCGCCTTCACTGTTACGCAGCTTGTTGAGTTGCACAGCGGTGTAAGTGACTTGTGGCGAAAACGTTTTTGAAGCAAGTGGTTGTTCAATAACCATCATCCAAGTACTCCGCCAACATCATCAGATGACCACTGCATGGTGCACAATGCGTATTCGTGTCTCGGTCTTACTTCAATCGTAGGTTTACTTCCTCTTGCACACTACATCCGGTGTCTGTATTCAACAACGCTGACATGTCTTCATCGCCAATTTATCTCCATTCGGTTTTGCGATGTTACCTCTATGTGAATGTTCTTGTGATGAGTGTCTGTTTGTCTTCATTTAAGTCGGCAGCTTTCACGGTGTGGCGTGCATTAAAGTGAAGCTGCGCTGTCTGCGTCGATCGCAAATATGATTTCCACAATCTTCTGTCGCCGAAGCCGCTTTTTTCCCCAGTTCGACCCAAAAAAACTGCCCAAGTGAGCTTACCGCATATTTGTGACGACAACGTGCATCCGAGTATTTAAGCAACGAGACGCTGCTGTCTCGTAAACAACCGGTTTTGCAGAACTCTTGCTGTTTGGCCGCAGTGTGTCGGTACACGCTTTGTATTCTGCGAATTACACTACACAAATTCTTAAACAGCCTCAGCAAAGCGCAGCCTTTATTTTGATTTGGAATTGATGTTTTGTTGACGTGATAGTCGGTCTTATTATGACGTGATTATGGAAACTATGCCATAGCAGTTCAATCATCCATTAATGTCAACCTCGTTTGCGGTGCTGCCTAATAGTCATGACGCAGGCATGCGTGACGTATCCGTATCGAATGTGGCGGATTCGTCAATGATCAACTACAAGCGATGTATTGCTTTTGGCCATTTAGTTAAATGGCCGGAAAATTGGAGATTTATTTAAGTTTTTTTTCACATTATTATCGACGACACTCAATGGCGGCTTCAGTTCGTGGTAAAATCAAACGCTAGGTGCTGCTATGGCTCACAAACCACCATTCGGTTGTTTATATTCGAATCGCGTGCAACTTTGTCAGTTCGTTGTGTGTGTCGCTGGTTGCTTCTGCTTTCGGCCAGTGAAGCCCCACAATCACTGCCGAGTATTGGTGACTGCAATGCTGCGTGTTAGGTGCAACCCGTCTGTCGTTCATATCTTTATCCTCAGTTTGTCGCTGCTATATGTTTCGAACGGTATACTGTGTCACGAAACCCTGCACCCCTAAAACCAATTTAACGCGATTATCTGAAATACTGTTGTACTCCCGGTGATTTCATGTTACACAGGATGTCTCAGCGATGGGTCTGTCCACTCTGTTCGAATTGTTAAATATTGAAAAGACTTTATGAGGGATGTGTCTGAAGGGCAAGCCTGCAAACGGCACATACCTCCAAGACAAATACGACGCAACGTTGACGGTAATCAAGTCTGACTTCAGCGTAAAAGACACAAGTTTTCAGGGTGTTTGTGTTGTGATAGTTTGACGCGGCTACATCCTCTATGACGCTGCTACGTGTTTCCGTCGCCATTTCGAAGTTCACCTGCTTTCCTTTCGCCAGGTTTATGACGACAATGTATTTATTTGAGTTGGCAAAACGATTGCAGTAGTTTGCACGCTGTAAACATTTAATAATAAACAGAAACCACAGTTGATGGAGACCTCCTGGTGCATTGCTTCTTTTTCGTCGTGTCAGCGGTGGGGGGCCTGCGTAAGATGGGGAGGAAAAAGTTGGTAAGTGCATCCTGAAATATGCAGCAACGCAATGGAGTTGTGCTTTTTGCCAGTTAGTATTCAAATAAAGATTCTGCGATTTTAGATAAAACTACCGTAATTTTCCAACAAAATAAAACGTTCGTACTTTTCCACTGCAACCCGAGATATGTTGAAGCACAACAAACTTACAGGCAAGTCACGGTTGGGTAACCGCAACAGTCGGCCGGAACGAAACAGAAACTTCGCAGAGAAGCGCAGGTCTTCGTGTCGATGTGAATGCCCAGGCCAGGAGGGAGGACACCAATGAGCTGCCGGTAGAGCTTTTGGAATTTGTTCAGATTTAGATCAGCTCCGTCCTTGCTGAGCACAAAACGTAGCTACTTTTTCAACAGACTTACGTTAACATGGACGGAGTAGAAAAAACAATTTCTAAACCACCGTGGTCCAACTACTTTTGTCTTGCGGACCATTTTACAGAGACGTGACGACTCGCGGGCCACCTCCAACAAAATAATGTTTGAAACAAACAGATTCCCAAGATTTAAAACTGAAAAAGGAAAGTGAGTCAAGTTAATGTGTCATTGAAAGTACTGCTTAATAGCAATAAACAATTTATTACAAATCTCTATCAGTGGGATGCCTGCTGTTTATTCAATATCGTTCCTTTAAACGATACCAACACATTAGTTGTAGCAAGTCAGAGACTATGGTTCAGTGTTTCGTCTGCCATTCGTTTTCTATTTTTAGATTTGACTTGCTTCATGATAGAAAATGTACCTATCTTTACTGGCTATTGTCTAGAAGCCCTCTACAGACTAGTCTAACGCCGTTAATGTTATATTATTATTTAATCAAAATTGCCTACTGTGACAACAATCAATACTGAGAAAACTCGCGGGCCATAACGATTCTGTTCGCGGGCCTCATTTGGTCCGCCGAGTCTGTTGCTTGCATCTAAAAAGGACGCTAACTTCCGAAAAATTTGTAAGAAAAGAGTTCCGAAAAACATTTCTGCAGCCTCCAACAGCATTTTTGTTTCTGCATGAGCTTAGCAGTTACAGTTTAATTAAGAATTCACAAAAACAGTTTACTTCATAAAATTGTTGTCAGTAGCGTTTTGCTTCTATTTTATAATTTTCAGAATTTTTTAATTTCTAATAAAGAGACTTTTGTAATTTACCTCGCCACTGTAAACCAACAGTGGGGAATCTGTGGTCCGCGTTGTTATTTAAAATGGCCTGCATCAGAAAATTAATTATTGCCTAAGGTACAACACAACATCGGGCCAAAACGAAACCCATGATGAGCGGGTATTTGGACAGTTTTGAATTGAACTGAACTACAACCTGCATTCAGATACTTTCAATAAAGTTTAAATGATCTTGAAATTACACCAGGCTCTGCTGAACAGAACTACGCTAAGGAGAAATATAAACACTCGTCAAGCCGAGTCGCTGCCATGCATATAGCAGAAGGAAGCGGTTCCATGGAAAGTTGTGAGGGCAACATGAAACGCGAGCGCATGAAAGGCCACAGGAAGTGCTCCCGCATAAGCGTGGCAACTCATCAGCGCAAATCACCGCAAGTTAGTCAACAGAAGTCTCTCGCGATCCTCATAATTTTCTATCCTTATTTCTTCAGGAGGACAAAGCTAGAATTTTAGCGTACGACCAAAGTATTTTTGCTGCCCGCCAGTGATGTCATGCGGTCCGACATAGTAAATGGGTCCCCCATCTCTGCGTTGACAGCAGAGGTGTGGAACCTATTTACTAAAATGGACCGCATGAATCGTGGAATATCGATGGCGGGCCGCAAAAATCAATTAAATTTGTCTTAACCGTCTAACTTAATCCTCCAAAGGAAAGTGAGGAGAAAAACTGTGTCAAGGAGCGAGAGACACTTCTCTTGACTTACTGTCCACATGCCTACTTGTCATGGAGTTTCGTTTTCGACGCGATGTTGTATTCTAATGTGGATAACGAAAATTCTGATGGGCCATATTAAAAGTCCGCGCGGGCCGCAGGTTCCCCACCCCTGGTTTATAGNATCAACGCTAANATGTACCTGGAAAAAAATAAAAACTACATCCTGTGTTTTGCTGTCCAGGTATTCTAATCCTAAATAGTCAATACATATTTTCTCCGCCTGCATTTCAGCCATCAAGTCACGGTTTTTTACTCATTACGGGTACACAGCGGCGAGCTCGCTACACCCAGGCATGACTCCTTACAGTGTGGCATAGCTCACTGAAGTGTGTCATGACTGGCTGCAATGAGGAATGAGTCGCTGCAGTGTGGCATGACTCGCTATGGTGTGGCTTGACTCGCCATAGTGTGGCATGACTAAACCGCCAGAAGCGAACTGGTTTTGCCCGAGAGGTCAGAACCGATTATACTGTAGAAAAAATTTCAAGTTGGAAGATTCCTTTATTCTCTTGTGCTCATTTGCGAGAGTTTGGACTCTTAACGTATGTGACATTAACTAACTTAACCTTTGACTCCCAGAAGTTTCTTTTCAAAATACTCGATATTTTTGTTTTATTGTGTTCCACCAGGTACGGCCAAACAGGAGATTTCTGCGATGATTTTTCTGGAAGCACCGACTTTGGAAGAAGAAGTTTTAACAACTTCCACGAAAGCTTTCCAGGCCGAGAATTCTTTTTCATTCATGGACATTGGACAAATATAGCCATTTATTAATTTTCTGGCCTGAGGGCCGACAAAAATACCAGCTTTTAATTTTTTATTGATCATCCTGGAACTTTGGTCCAAAGTATCTGAAACAGTCATCGTCCTTGCCAAGTGCTTTTACAGATTGCTTCATGATGCCAAGCTAGCTCGCTATAAAGGGGGGTAAAACGATTTTATATCTTTCCACAGGAGGGTGAGCTTGAATGTTTCTCACACCGGGTACCATTTCTTTAACCTTCTTTATCGAATATTGGGATCTTGCTCCACTACCCAAAAGGCATAGAAAGCATAGGAACTTCATATTCGGTGACCACTTTGCAACTTAAGCAGAAATCCAGCCATTTTCAAATCAACACAAGTGAACCACTTGCGTTCATAATATGAATTTTTTTTGGTACACACTCAATTTTGTGGTAGCTTATGTTTCTTTGAGGGTTTTTGAGTGCCAAGAGGAATAGATCCTAACGTTTTACCATTATGAAGAACACATTTCAAACTAGCTTCGTTTCGAGCAATCAAACAAAGTCTCCAATTTTAGGATCTTATTCTGCTACACCAAGCGTCTTCAGTTTAGAAGGCCTTCAAAAATGTTGTAGTATACAATCTCATTTTCTTGACTGAAATATAGCATGAATTCTGCATGAAGTTTCCGGTAGAAAAGGTTTTTTCAATATCTTGAAGCAAACGGCTCAGTAGACTCTTGAAAAAGATTCGTTTCTCTTGCCTAGTAATTAAGCTTTCCTTGGGCAGTGCTGTGCGGAGATAAAAAGATTTGGAGGGATCGTTGTCTGCACAGGTAGAATCACTACCAGATGAAGCACGCTTTTCGTTACTGGGAAAAGAATCCACTTGTGGCAAACCTTCAAACACAGATACAGGAGTTTTTCACTGTGTGGAACTGGCCGGGTCGCCGAGTCTATGTTAAGGATTTTAAGAGTTTTTATTCTTCCTATTCTATGCCTTTATTTTTCGCTGCAATGAGCAGTCGCTGCAACGATCTGTTTTTTCGCTCACGCCATACCACCGGGACAGCCAGTGGCGGATCCAGGGGGGACGTCTTGGGCAACTTATCCCCAAACGTCTCTGACGCTCCTTCGATATAAATGCGCCTCTTTTGGTGCATTGTAATATCGAAGTAGAAACAGAGATTAAGATAACAATGCTATTTTTTCGTAATAATAACTCTTCCGTTATCCCTTTCTCACGTGAGAAATGCCTAGCCTTACTCAGATAATCACAGACGTGGTCGCTTTAAGTTTGATTTAGCTTCTTGGTATACAACGAATTGGAATATGGCCATATCGGGGAGACTAAAGCTTGGATGTATTGACTGTGAATTTGAGGGCTCTGCCCGCCTGCGTTCCCACTTGGCGACAGGCCTATAGGCCCGTCGTACTAGGTGCATCTAGTTGCCAGAGCAATGGCAATCTGCAGACGATCTGGGGCTGCAATGTCATACATTCGCTGACGACGAGTGACGACTACGTTTAAAAAAGACAAATTCAAAATATCTACTGCATGTTGCAGGATGGCGAAGGTAAAGAACGTAAGCTGTCAGGTTTTAGAAATGGTCAAACTGAAAAAACGTCTGCTCCATGTTAGTTCTAACAGGATGCGGTAATATTGTGCTGATGCAGCTGGCGAAGGTTGGCCGGCCAGTGGCAACCGTGTACCTACCGTATGTATAGGCAGAAGCGGTACCGAGAAAAAAACGATGGTAAAGAGCCAGACGATAGATGTAAGCAATACTGCAAAGACGTCGCAGGAAACAGGTTCTAGTCTTGTCCAGGTACCAAATCAAGAAAGCAACAGCCAAGAAGGTGCGGTATCTGTGCAAAACCAAGATAAGTCTCAAAGTAACCTGCTGTATGATGGCTGAAACGTAGGCGCAACACAAGATGATAAAAAAGTCAGGAGAATCTGCATGCAGAGAATAATTATGATATAGATTAAGGCTGTTGATTTTGCAAAATGTCAAGAAAGAATTGTACAAACCTTGCTCCAAGGTGAATCCAATTAAGAGAGCAGCGATGGCCGCTTTGCGGAAAACCTTTCTCAAAATTTCGAAAGCAAGAAGCTATGCCCGCAGCTTTCGGAGAAAAAAGGCATTAAGCACTGATCGGTCAAAAGGCATTGGCCATTTTCTTTGTAAAAGTAGGTTGAGCGCCACCGAACTGCGAACAGCGTTACAGTGGCATTGGATACAGTAGAAGAAAGACGGTGGTCCAAAGCGAGATGACAAAGCTTCAATTTCGTATCGTTGTGTATCTCCACGGTTGTTATCCTCGGAAAAGTGGTTGGCAGTTATTATAATGGAAGGAACGAGAGAGTTGTGGTGCTACCCGTGCGCTCTATAACGAAATTTTCGGATTTTCATGGTGGGAAGCAGGAGGAAGTCAAGAGATGGGGGCTCTTATGAACAAGGCACTCATGAATTTCAAAAAGTTGTTTGGTGAAGAAGGTTACATTAGCAACCTAAAGCAACAAGATTTAATATTACAAAACTGGAAAGAATGGAAGAATTTTTACAACGACTGTTGAGAATAACAAAGATGGTATTTCTCTCAAAGTCAAGGTCATCGAGAGATTACCCAGAAAATCTCAACGAAATTAAAACCATCATTAATGTGCCCCACTTATGTACGTTGCAAAATATTCCGCTGCATGGCCATCGTGATGACGGAAGTTTGCTTGACACACGTCAGTCTCGCCGCAGCACAAGCGTAACAGATGTTAATGATGACAAAAACCTCCGCGCAATTCTTCGTCACACAGCTGCGAAAGGCAGTGATGCCCTTTAGCAGCATCTAGCGGCAATTTCATAGAATGCTCGTTACACATCAAGGAATATTCAAAACACTCTGCTGAAATGTTCAGCAAGCTTAATAAAAAGAAGGCAAACATGGTCAGTTAGTGCAAATTCGTCTCTATGATTGCCGACGAAACGACGCACAAGTCGAACTCGGAGATACTTGTGACTGCTGTGAGGATTGCAAATGAACGTAGCAAAAGTCTCCGAATTAAGGAGTTTCCCATAGTCGTCGTGGACTCCATAAAGGCAATAAAAATAGTAACTGCATTTGTGAAAGAATAAGGATGTAACTCGCCAAATGGGAAACAACATTTCTCTCTCAAGTAATATTAAAGAGCTTGAAAAGTCCCACATCGACATTAGAAATTGTATAGGTCCGGCGTACGATGGTGCAGCTGCCTTGGCGTTCGAAAAAGTTGTTGTTGCAGCATTCATAAAAATAGTAGCTAAAAATAGTATAGTTGGCCTATTATCACCATTGCACCACTCATTGTCTAAATTTGTCTGCTTCAACAACAATCGACGTAGTTCCCTAAAGTCATTCTGTGAAGCTGCCAGTAAAGTTATCAGCTTCTTTCAACGCAGTTCAAAAAATTCTGAAGCTTTGATGTTGTTTAAACAGAATTCTTCGAGCACTGCCAAGAAAAAACTGTTGAAACCGTGCAACTTGTGATTTTTCGAGCGTCACCGGGACATTCTTTGCTTCAGTCAGCTTTCGCCATTAACTTTGGACCAACGATGTAGTGCTAACAAAAGAGGTGTGGGAACGCATTAAAAAAACTGGCCATTTTAAAACAGCTTCGAACTCATTCTAAAGCAAAACATGAAAAGGTGTGGGAACGCCGTTCCCACCCCACTACACCCCTGCTTTGGACACTCTGGAAAATGCGCAGACATGGAAACACCAAGAAGACACTGCTTAATGCTACCTCAAAACTTTGACACACTTAGAATTTTTGGTTTCGTTGGAAATCATGTCCACTATTTCTAGTCATTTGGTTGTTATGCGTAGGAGCTTGCAGACCAGAGGAAAAGAACTGAATGCAGCATTAGAGGAAGTAGAGATTGTTATTCAACTGTTGATTAGAGAAACACCAAATGTTGAAGCAGCATTTCATTTACATTGATATGCGGGTCTTGACTTTCAAGAAATCATTCAGATGATACGGGAAACGAACCGAGGTTATCAAGTTGTTGTGTGTACAGAAGCATTGCGAGTGAGCCGGAATGCTCTCCTGAAGACTACTTGCGAAAAAAATAGCTTTGCTCTAGCTCTTGACCGCTTAAACAACGATCTTACTTTGCGATTTGGCAAGGATCAACGTCTGGTACTGAAGATCGCTCACCTCATGCGAGCATTTCTTCCCAGTGAAGATTCGCAATGGGACAGCCTTTAAAAGCGTCGCAGAAGTCACGATCGTGCGTTGTTCAAATTTGGCCACAACTCGCCAGACGCTAGAGATAGGGGGCTGTTCAAACCCTTGAAAGATAGGAAAGTCTTTTAGTTTCAATTTAAAAAATGGGAATTTTTTGATTTGAACTTTTTCTTGGGTGACGTCATAATAAGGGTACGCTTAGGCTTTTTTGGTCCACGTATTCAAGCCCTGGGCCCAACCCCCAAAGGCAATTTTTGTTTCTTTCTTTTATAAAAAACTAGGACAAAATCCGCATCTTTAGAGCCCTTCATTGGCCATCTAGCGCTTGTGGTTGGCACGTTATGTCAAAAAAACATACTTTTGGCATAAATCTGAATATATGAATGATGGTTCTTCTCTTGACCCGCTTCAAAAGTTTTTTTAATTAATGATATACTGTAAAGCGCTTTTGAACTGTGGTGATTCCCTGATGATCGCATAGTCCGACCAACAAAATAGTCACTTTCTTGGCCACTGCTGTGCGACACCCAACGATTGTCACAGAGAACCTGGGTTGCAAGTGAAGACCTTTTTTCGTGATTCACTATTGGACTACCCCGAAACGCCTGATCAGCATCGGCCACGAGAAACAGCAAACTTTAGGCTTTTTCTGACGTTGTTCATCCATTGGCCTAGATGTTCTACGCAAGGTTTACATAAAATTTGCAGTTCCCATGACACGTCTTGATCAACCAACTTCACTTAGAAATAAACAAAGTAAGCACGCTTTTCAAAATTGTTGATTGATTTCCTGTTATGCTTTTGTGTGTATATTTGCCACAATATAGCAGAAAACGTTCGGTTTATTTGAACAAAGTCTTCTCGATGATGTATAGGCCTACATGACCATGATTCGTAGAAAAACTACGGAAACAAAACCTAGATAATCTTTTCACAAGTGTAATGCAACCTGTAGCCCAGCCAGCCCAAGATTTTGAGGGGCAAATTTTTTAACTTTAAGCGAGCAACAGTATTTTGTTTGGGACGCCTCCTCTCAAAGCACAAAACGACAAGATCTGCTAGAAAATTTACCGGGGTTATGACCCCCCTGGCTACGCCCACGAATGCAACCCTTTACCTCGCTGTCAATCTACATAAATTCAATCCTGACTCCACGACTGAACTCGCATCAGACTCCGCTACAGAGGCTCAAAATCCGAAAGCTGGCAGTGCGAGTAATTGGTTGTGAGGTAAATGGTATTTATGTTGTCACAAGCAATCAATTGACATTTCGCATATTTAACAAACAGCATCCGACTTGAAATTTGTGATGTCATAGGTAGGCCATGAAGCAAGGCGAAAGTCAGTCACAAAATTTAAAGTAACTTAAAAAGTTGATCTGATAGAGAAAAATGAGTATTACTTTAGGAAATCAGCACCAAAATTTAGTCTAAATTTGCAAGAGTTGTGTTGGGCAGTGATATCAACCATGGGAGTCGGAAGGATTTTTTCCA
>JGI24159J19872_10010180_pt1 | contig 12335 bp, 6 predicted proteins | sample Ectturendosymbi4_FD_19872 | JGI IMG/M metagenome (IMG submission 19872)
CATTGATGTTATTTAATGGAAATCGATTTCGCCATACGGCATCTTCAGTCCAAGTCATGCCGTATGGCGAAATCGGTTTCCATTAAATAACAGCAACGCGTGCTGATTTTTGTTACTGGTGCAGTGTGCACAGACAGTGCTTAAGCCTTTTTCATTGTAATTTGTTCTGTGGAATCGTAACAGTGGTCATTATGTTTCGATAATGTGTGGTCTAGTTTTTCAGTAGCACCTAGTTTAAGGCAGAGAAAGCTTGAGTTTTGAAGCTGTTTTCTGTTTCAGTTGTAAGCGTTTCGTACTTGGCAGGTCAAGGTTCAATAGTTGCTGCAACATAGGTTCGATCGATAATTGTTGCTGTTTCAATAGTTAGTGACATTTGTCTTCTGAAGGATAAGTTTAGTTCGTAATTTAAAATGTGTGTTGTTCAGTCGGTCTTTTAATAGCGCTATTCGTTTTCCTTCGTAGAGATCTGATAAGGCAGCTTCTTTCCCTAATTTGTTGATTGCTCTCAGCATTTACTCGACCATCTCCGTAACCGTGACATCCGGAAAAAGGAGTTTTTCTAACCAAAGAGTAATTCAAACTTATTTGAGAAAATCAATCCAACAAGAGCATCTAAATAGTTTGGCGATTGTGTCCATTGAATCTGAACTTCGCAGAGGCTTAAACTTGGACAAAATTCTGAGAAACTTTGGTAATGTTAAAGCACAAAATTAAATTTATCTTAGCAAATGCATTTTCCGTATGTGGTGGACTGCAAATAGCGTAGAGCAGGGCTATGAATCCGGAACTCAAATTTCAGGCTCTGGCTCCAGCTCCAGACATCTAATTTTTTTGGCTGCAGATCTGGCTCCAACATCCAAAAACTTTTGGCTCCGGCTCCAAAACGATTTAGTCAATTGAAAACTGAAAAACACTGGCTTATTTGTATAATTGTATTGTTACACCAGCATAGATGAGGTGTCGCGAAATGATGCGTCTGATGGATAGTGGGACATGTGCAAAACGTTTGAGAAGCCCTGATCTACACACAAAGGAGCATGCATGGGGGTCGGAAATATTTTTTTCAGGGGGGAGGCAATAGTGGATTTTGCCAGGTGGTGGCCAAACGCATTGTTCCAGGAGTGAGCCAGCAGTGGTGAAATTTCATTTTCATTTTACCAACTGTAAACTAAGAGACAAACATTTTTCTACTAAGAAGTTAATAGGAAAATATCAAGTTCCAAAATCCAGATGGCGGCTTGTTGTCGTGCTTTTTCGTTTGTTGATGTTCTGTAGCAAAGTTGTGATGTTTTATCATTGCTGGCTGATCATATCAAGCATGTTGTTAATTTCATTTAAAACATAGCCAATTGGCCTGCCGTACCCGCGGTAGGTACCTGGCCTGAGAGGAGGTATTGAGTGTAGTACCTCATGGATTTATTGGGTGATACGAAGATGTCCATGGAACGGACATGGAAAGTCTCTGCTGTAAAGGTGAAACTGGGTGGTATGCCTCCAGACACCCCTAGAGTGGCATTACCCCTTCGGGCCTCGCTCTTTTATATCACTCATGATTTCTACCATTATGATTTGATGACCCTCCTCAAAAATTCTGCACACGCTACTCAATGGGGCCCCGTAAAGGAGCTTCCAATCGGGCCCCGCACTTGCTAAGGGCCGCCCTGTCTGTAACCTGCAAATGTGATTATTAGAATGCAGCAAATGTGGTGAAGTCGGCGGAAAAACTTCTCAAACTCTTTGTCAAACAAACATGAGAGCTGAAAGGAGTGCAGCGCATATGGCGAAGAAAGTTGATGAAACAACTGTCCGAGCTCTAATGTTCAACTGTTCATCTAAGCAAAAGGTTCTCGCCACAAATTTATGCAGTTAATAGAGTTTGTGTCGAGCAGCAACGCGTTTTGTTTCTTCACTTCGATTTGTTTGAACTTAAGTTTTTCAAATAAAGCTCAACATATGCCTTCATCATCACACTCTTGTAAAAAGTGCAATGACTTAGCCCCTCTTGCTCTGTGAAAAACAAATTATACAAAATGCGTATGGATGTATAAGCCGACTAAACTCTTAAAACCTTCCTCGTCTAAAATCAAGCTTGCCAGAATATTACTTCCTTTGTTATTTACGCAAAATTACACTGCTTTTGTTAAGTTCTTTGGAGTTAAAAATGCCGCGCAATGTATTAGAGTGTATTACTACAGTAATATTCCACTGATAACATGAAATACAAAAACAAAAGAGGGTCTACCAGTCCGACAGTGAAATAGAAAAGGTATTACCCGAATATTTTGTCGCAGACTTCTTGCACCCCAGGAATCGAGCAGATAGGATAATCACCGATGTCCCGAGCAGTTGGAAAAGCATAAGGTCGGAAAACAGGCTGAGTGTTTCGCTGCTGGTATGTGCCATTGAAATTTGGCGGAAGAGGAAATATGTGGCAGAAGTCCGTCCCTGGATCATGTGTACATAAACCAATCTGCACAGAAAAAAGCTTCGCAAAATTTGGCATAAAATCAAATGTATGGCTGATACAGAACAAAGCTGCCACAAATTCAGTAGAGCGTGAGCTAGGGTAAATGTTTCACACTTGTAAACGTCGCCCTGGAACTACATTAAAGCCTACTTTGCATAGAGCAGTTCTCTAAGCGTAGATTGATAAAAAGCTAACTTCAACAATATTAATCTATCCATCACATCAAACTTCACATGCATAAAAATCTAAGAAATAGCTTTGAAAAATTTGCAGCTTTTTGAGGTAAGAACACAGTTTTTAATATTACTAAAATAGCCTACAAAAATACAGTAACTACAAAATCACTTAAGTAAAAGCATACAAGCCAAAGTGTTCGTAAAGCATATAACATATAATTAGCGTGTTTTTATTTTTTCTATTGTGAAAATATCTTTCTTTTTTTGAAAAGCTTCTAAATAAGCTTTGAAATCGAATCTGGGTATATGGGAAACTCAATTAAATATTTTTTCTTGGCCGATTTTGCCAATCCAATCAGTGGATGCATGTCTGTATGTGTGTCGCCACTGTGAGAAGGAAAAGCAAAAAGGCGCTTGATTTTAATATTATCACTTGATAATTGGAACTCTTAGAACGCAGGTCTGACTTCTCGTTTGCAAAAGGCTTTTTGATCCACAAGCAAAAAAAATGCGAAACACATTTCAGCTGACCAAAATCACTTGCATATAGTTACAAAAATTGCGATAGGGTATATACCTTGCTGCAAAACTGATGCTGTTGATGCCGATCAATCAATAAAATATGTCTTAAATGCGTGATGAAACATGAAAAATAAAATTAAGTAATTCGTCGTGGTAGCTCTGTCTCTACTGGCAACCCCAGCTTCCGTGGACCTGTACAACTCATGAATAGCGCTTCTTACGAAGGTGTGTGCTGACCTCTACTGCCCTAATTTTTCATCAGAATGTTGCTAGATTCATTATATTAAAAATTTGTTTTAATATTTTCCTGATTTAGGTCATGTTGGGGAATGTGAGATGAACTGCGTTTAGAAATGTTATCAAAATGAGAAGTTTTCGAGCTGTCACGCTGGTATTGACTTTTGTTATTTTAGTGGTACTTGGATATTGCTAATATTGCAATGCACTTAAAACAAAAGTCATAAAGTGCCTGAGATAAATTAGTCTGGAATCAGACCTGAATCGTTCAGAATCATGTACACAGAACTGCAAGTTTTTCTTCAAATGAAGTCACAGACTTTGCACAAAACTTCGTACACTGTTTAGGTCAAAGAAATACTTAGACTTAATGTTAACTTTTAAATAGCCTTGCTTTGTTAATTAAGTGGCATGTTTTTCAACCTCCGCGAAAGCTCAGCAGTATGACATTACGTATTTGAAGATTACTGCACAGTAAAAAGGCTGCATCGTGATGGAACCAACAAGTTAAATTCAAAGTCTAGCAGAGTGAAATAGATACATTATCTTTTACTGCCGGCTATTTCCATAGCCATGTCGTACGCGGTAAGGACAATATTAGCTGACATAAGACGGCTTTCAGATTTTCCCAACTCAAAATTTTGGTGCATCTTTTGTTTTTTGGCCGGAGCCAAAGATTGCTTCCTGGTAGAGTTGATAGCCATCAAACTATTCGAAAACAACGAATAAGTTAAGAATAAAGCCCTGTCGGCAGTGCCGGATTTACCTATAGGCTATACAGGTTTAGCCTAGGGCCTCAAGATCCAAGGGAACCTCCAACAAACTGTTACGCATAGAGTCAGTGGCTGGTATATGATCACTTAGATTAAACTTCGTCCAAATTTTGTCTTAATTATTATTCACGAAATTTGGTTTTATTCAACTTTCGTGGTGATAACGCCANGTCTTCCAACAAGTTTCCATGAATCTCAATATGACGGTTGGTCAAGCCACATGCCAAATATTGGGTCGATATACTCAAAGCACGTTGGCTGCGTCCTGCGTTTGCTGAATCGTACTGATTGTTACGTAGTGACTCTATCAAAANAACCTGTGGCTGTTCATCTTTGAAATGCACCTGATCAGTGACAAGCGCCGCAAGCAAGCAGAGATGGGNACCGCTGACTACTCGTGACACTCCAAAGAAGTACAAAAATAAGTTGAATTAAAATGAGCCTGAACCTAGCACAATCTCTGAGAGGGAGATAGTTTGATGCGTACGCAAGATTTCATACGGATTTGCTTTTGCAACATAATTTTTTCTTTAAATTTATAAATCCTTCAATGAACCTTGAACGTATAAGTGCAGAGTTTTAACAGTCATAACCAACACTATACGCTCCCCAAGAATTGTTTCCGGTTGCACAATTCATCTTTTGCATGCTTGCATTTGAAAAGTGGTGTTGCTTGCACAGCACTCAATTTTTGTATATGTGCACGTTACGACATTCGTGAGTTATCAACTGTGTTGCAGATATCGTGACTGGTGTGGATCATCGCCAAGGTTTGGCTATTGAGTGCCAACTCCTCGACAAGTTTTAGTTGATAATAAGAGGCCAAGAAAAAATTGATGAGCCACAATCAGCAAAAGACTAAAAATTATCATAATCCATTTCCAGCAGGGAGTGTAAATTTCGAATCAGCGTCTTTTTCCCTTACAGGCCGCGGCCCTGACTGAATGGGTGCTTTGGCATTGCGTAGGGGTTGTTATTGTGGGTAGTGTGATTTTAAAACATTTCAAAAAAGCGGTAAATTAAAACACTACCATCGGTATTAGTTTTGCTTACTTGTGTTTTTGGTTTTGAATGAACTATTGCTTGCAAACGCATTTGCTGCATGCGTTTCACTGGCATCACAATAGAGATGCATAGGTAAGAGTAACCTCCAGTAGGACCAAGCAGAAGCAGGTTTTGCAACGTTTTAGCAAAATGTTAGAAAGTTTACACCAACGCATTAAATTTTTAGTTGCAATCATACTTCATCGTTTATTGTATTTTTTTATTCCATACTTTTCCAGCTAATACAATAAACCTTAAATTTGCAAACAATGCACTAGACCAGGGGTTCTCAACCTTTTCAAACATTTGGCCCAATCAATAAACAAACACAGGGTCCGTGACCTACCGACTGCACAACTTCTCCTATGCGACAACTGTCGCACATTAACAGAGCAGATATATAAACAATTTTTGATATGGCAATGTGCGCTACAGTTAAATGCGAAGGCTGAGCCTGTTTGTTGTTAGAAGCATAGATATTCGAGGCTCAGGGGGCTTGTGGCAGAAGCGTAGATATTTTGCATAGTTAGAAGCATAAATGTTTTGCGAAGCTCGTTCCAACGTTGGAACAGTGGTAGGGGAAGGGGGGCAATAAAAAAGCTGAGAGCAATGGAAACTTTAAAAACACAAAAAAATCATTTACCAATTATGCTTGTTTCTCTTCAGCAACAATGTTGACCTCAAAAATAATAACAGAAATTATAGAAAACAATTCTGAATTTTCTGTATGGGCGAATAGCTACAATAAATTGTTCAAAGTTGACCTTGATAAACCGTGAAATTACCTGTGATACTGTTATCAAAAAGCACGTCACCCGTTGCAACCCTTTTGAAAGGTCAGGGGGGAAACGCCCCCGCTCTCGTGCGTCCCTGCAGAGTTCACGGTGTGACACTTCGCAACAAAGTTCGCAACTGAAATTCGCAAAGCGCTGAATGTCAACCACTTCTACGCCGAATCGAGAGATCCCAGCTACGTTGGTTCAACCATGTGTCCAGAATGTCCCGGGAAAGATCTGGCGAGACAGGCCCTGCTGGCTAAACCCATGGGAGAGCGACCAAGAGTTCACCCATGAACCAGGTGGAGTAATTATATCTCCAACCTTGCTTGGTCCCGTCTTGGTGTGGAGCCAACAGAACTATCTGAGATTGCTGTTGACAGTGAGGTATCTTGAGTCCAGCTATGGCTGCTGGCCCTGCGACCCTCCCAAGAGGAAAAGCGGGCACGAAGATGAATATTCGAGGCTCAATGCATGATAAGGCACAGATCAAGTCATCTTCCACATTACGCCAGCTTCTATATTTCTTTTTTATGGCAACAAGAATCATCTGTCTGCCTCAAAATGCCTTCAGTAGCTGCATGTTGTGCACAATGTGGTAGGTTATGTGGAAATTTCCATGTTGCAATAATTTCTAACACGTGATGACCAGAGACCATACTGTGACGTTTGTCGCTGAAGAGGTACCTACATTTTCGATTAAAACATTAAACTTGAAACCTACTCAATTTCAGTAACCAAATGTCAGGCCGCGGCCCTCAAAAATTATTCCATGGCCCACAGGTTGAAAAACCCAGCACGAAACTTTGCAAAAGTCACGCTTGCGCGTTAAGCAGTGAATCTTTCCGACGAAAGTGTAGCACACGCTCATTTTCTACAGTACTAGCAAAAGTGTGCTAAGTGGCTTATGCTTACGTTGTGACATATGATGTCGGGAGTTTCGTTGTGGTAAACTCCATCTATAATAGCGGGGCCAAAGATTTCAAGCAGCGCGTTGCAAGCTTTTTGAAACAAGTTTGGAAGAATTCCGCAAAGATATGTCTCTCCGGCATCTATCACGTCGGTTGAATGGACTTGAGAAAGCTGCTCAACCAGACCAACAATAATTGCGCATCCTGTAATGAAGTAAGGTTGTTGGGTTGTATAATACAAAAATATATAAATGAGATCGCGAGGGTTCAGTGCCCATAAGGGCAGCTTAAAACAGCTAGGCATTTTTCAAAACATTTGCTTTTCCACATAGTAAGTTAAAAATACTGCTCAGTAAACTCTAAACAAATTACAAAGTCCAATTGAAGTCCACTAATATTCAAGAGTTTTGAAGTTGCGTTAATGGCATGAAGATCTTTTAAAAGTGTTTTTCTAGCATTGTGGCACCAGTGAGAAAGTACCAGCTGTTGAGTAATGACAAAGAAAGCAGTTTCACGTTAACAGTTTAACTTACTCGAAAGTTTTGCCAGTTACAAGATTGATAAATATTGTAAGGTATGCAAACATACTCGATGGCCCTGAACAACTGTGCGTTTTCGCAAACAACAGCTGTCGTATGTTTTGTGACGTCAGTAGTTTTTCGAAAGAAATTTGGCAGCTGTGGTCGACAGCTATGGTGAAATGATGTAAACTGCCAGCTTATCAAAGCCTTTTAATCTGTGTAGTTTTCGTTATCAATCAAAAGTGTTTCTTTATCTTCTCTACTTCATAATCTTTTAATGTTCACTGTTGTACATAGCTCAAACCCATCCGGCAATGGAATCCTACTGCAAGAGTGTTGGATTTGATTAAGGGTTATACAAAGCCAAAGGAAAATGGGGCTTCCATTCTTTGGGTTATGTGACCAGTGAACTAGCTTTTTTGTGACTCCACATTTTTACTTAAAGATACCTTCGACGTGTATTTGACTCTTAAAAAAGCAGTGTAAGAACATTTGCAAAAGATAGTTCAGGCAAGAAAACTAGGTTGCAATCCTGTTATCATACAACAGCATGCTTAATACAAACATCAATCTTTTGCAAGGTTCCTCCTAAGCTTTTTGTCCACTTCACAATTTACACAGTAAACCTAAAGACGTGTAGGTGGCGGTTCTGGGCATCTTACGCGAAGTTGTGCAAGGGAAATCAAAGCGTCGAACTACAGATGTGCAATTAATAAATGGATGCTTTGTGTTCCGACTTCCATTAACGCATTTACATTCACTCAAGAAAATAGACTAAGAGATTCGTGAGTTATTTTATTTGTGCATTAATTGTGAAAAGAAATGATAATAATAATTGACAACAAGAAAATTGAAAGTCCAAACCAGCCATGCAAAACGCCATGTTTATGTNGATAACNACAATTTGGTGAGTTTGTAACAATAATTTTTAACCACTGNNTGCCAAAGTTCCCTTGAGGACAAGTTTGCAAGTATTAATATTGAATTAACTACTTTTTTTCTGAAACTACCCTCAGCCTTTTATAACGAAGATTTGGACCAAAAGTTTTGTCTTGTTTAAATTTAGGTGAAATCCCTAGCCCTGTTTACTGCGATGTGTACTGTAGGTTATCCTTTTCACCGACTTTTATCGCCGTTACTTGGCTTCATTAGCTTTTTCGTTATTGACTGATAGGAAGGTATTATCATTTGACGTCACGTCAAAATAACATTTTGAAGAGAAATTTGACGTCACGAGTTTTTTTGCTGCGCAGGGAGTTAGTCCGTTGCTTGAGAAAGTAGATATCTTCTGCTCTATAATCATTCAATATCTTTTTATGCTAATCAGTTACGATTAGCCCATTGTGCAACTGTTTCGCTTGTGGTTGGGCATTCTGGTGAGCAGAGAAAAACTGGTTTTGTTGCTTTTTCTCATATTTTCATGTGAAGTAATAATTATTGAAGTAATAATAATTTTTCTGTGAAGTAATAATAATTGATGGGGTGTACAGAAAATTTATTCTGACTTTCTTTTCATTTCTTACGATTTTTAAGGTTTACATTTTGAAAAATACATATTTCAATAGTAATATTGGAAAGAGATGTAGATGGTAGGCAAGAAATTTCGTCCATCTTTAAAAAGTTAATATCGCTCAGTACAAAAATTATGATTCTTTGCATAGGTAGATGCATGATTGCAATGTTTAAAAATGTGTATATTGTGTTTGTCCGTGCTACGAATCGTAGCAAGTCTTTTGTATCTATAGGCTAATTATTTTTGTGTCGGAAAAACTTGACACCTGAATTCTCCACTGAAACTATCTTCAAATTTTAATGAGATCATTCGACCTCTATCCAGTAAAGTGTTGCGGTCTAATGCTTAATTTATTTACCACAAAACTTGTTTACAAGCACGAAACATGCATTTTCAAAGAATAGCCCGTGCAGGGTCCATAACGTAGCCTGCTTCAGATTCAGGTAAGGTACAAAAAGCCAGAAGGTTAAGAGCTTTACAGACGATTCAGTGAAACTTGTTGCCCAACGTCAAAGTTTCTGAAGGTTTTTCAACTTTTGCCAAAAAGTGTTAAGTTCTTTATGACTTTAAGTACGACACGGGTCATTTTTTGTCCTGTAGGCCACGACAAATGTTAACTTCTGTCTCAGCAATATCCCTTAACAAGCTACAATTCTAGCGCTGAAATGAAAAAATAAGCATATTTTTCAAAACACAGTTAGCCTAGTTTTCAATGCTCATTTGTGTTCATTAGAACACTTCGACATCAAATAGAGCTAATTTGCAAGAAACTGTACCGTGGGTAATTTGATTAGGTCATCGAACACAAGTTGCCTTGCATAATATAACCTCTGTGGTTTGCTTCTGTCTCTTGCAGTGTGTTTCAACAAAGCAAGCGGTTGGGAAAAGTCTTCGACTTATTTTCACTTAATATAAGACGGTTGGGAAATAAGGTGGAAAATTTCGCTAAAAAACTTACCTGCACAAGTTCCTCCACCGTTTACGTCGGAGTGCACCACTCGACTTTGAGCAAGCAGCAAGCCGATCAAAACTATCGGCAAAACTTTTCTGCAAAGCATTCTCAAACTTGATATCTCTACCGGAGCAAAGAAGCTTCTCAGGTGTGTTGCAGTGAGCGTAATTGCAACAATTCTTTCAAGGGCTTGGCGTTTCTTATTCTCAAAGTTAAATAAAAATCTATTAATACCATATGAAACATTAACATCAGCGCGTGCTCGCACTTATCGTTACCGTGTAATTCCCTCTCTCAAGTGTTCTCTATTTTCTCTCTTTTCTTACATTGTATGTTGTGGCGTAGTTGCCATTGCGAGTTTGGGCCGTGCATACATTCGATTCCAGTTTCAGACGTAATTCCGATTTTGACGTTATCGATGTATAGGCCTGCCCTTGGTCTTAAAGTTGTTTGCAAGTCACTACGTTAGACAGAAGTTTGAGGTTTCGAATGGGTTTCGATCTTGCTACGGCTTCCAAAAACTATATTGCCAGTCCCGGTGTTTGTGGTCGTGTCCCGGTGTTTCTGTCAGTTACCTGCGCCAGAAAACCTTGCGCATACGCGTAAAAACGGAAGACCTTCCTTTTTGATTCTTCACCATTTTTTGCTAGAAATACAGGTGAATTCGCATATAACGACTTAGGCTGCAAGGACAGTTCGCCCATAACGACGTTTTATATTTGATCCCGGCAGAATTCCTGTGTTTTACGTGCATTCGTGTTCGGCTATATCGTTACTTCGGCTATAGAACGACAGTTGTAAGATTTCTTTACAGTTTGCACTTGCAGTGTGAGCTCGGCTATGTGGAGCCCAGGTCTCTCACAAATGCAACTCCAAAAATCCCTAGAACAGTACCAAAAAATCCCTAAAAATCTGTGGTGGTGCAGCACATGTGTGTAAGAGCAGGTAAATTTTTGAGGGTGAGAAACATTTTGCCCGAATTATCCCAAACTTGGCCGAAACAATATTCCATAAAAAGGTGACCTCCAAAAAAACCTCTTCTTGTTATTTTGGGCGCCGTTGGCGCCATTTTTGCCCATATTTTCAGGGGTTTGCCCGGATTTCCACGGATTTTGCTGCGTTTTTAAGAGATTTTGCCCGGATTTTCACCAAATCAAAATTTTTGGGAGTGCCTGTGTACCCCCAGCAACTCTGCCTCCTACACCAGTGGTGCAGCATAAAATCGAAGTGCTGTGATAGATGTTAAAAATAGAAGGAAATATGATTTCCAAAATATAGCCCACTGAAATAGTTCATTTTACACATTTTCATACTTTTCCAAAAATCCCTAAACAATCCCTAAAAAGGGTCAAAAGTTCCAATCTAAGGACAAAATCCCTAAAAGCGAGAGCACTGGTGGAGCCACCACACAAATCTTTATGACCGAATAGAAACGCAGGTGAGCGACCAATCGTTGAGCCGTGACAAGTGTGACGTAACAATGGTACGAAGGATTGCGCCAACAGCAGCAATGGAGTCAAACAGTGTTGCCACTTCTGATGCTTTAACATCAGATCTGATGTCTTGAGAGAATTTTCTGATGTCTGATATTTTGACGAGATATCTGATGTTGACTGAGCTTTTATCTTTTTCCCACTATACTTCTCCTTTCAGCTTGAACAGAAGTTAGATTCATTATTTTTTCTTAAACCACCACTATGCCTCTCCTTTCAGGTTGAAAAGAAGTTAGATTCATGATTTTCCCTGCAGGTCCTTGCACTAGTTTGTTTTTCATGCTGCAATGCTAATTATCGCCAAAGATAATCAACTCAACTCACCTTCGAAAGCTTGGTTGCAATAAAACAAAATTTGATCAGACAAAAGTTTGTCTATCTGCACGGCATATATGTCACACATGTCTATTGGTGTCTGTCTTTCAAAGCAAATGAAGTCTTCCTCAGCGCTATTTCTTACTTGACATTTGCACTGCGTTGAAGATGATGTATAGTCTTGTAAACAGAAAGTCTAAAAATGTCTGTTAACTTGTGAAAAGAGTTAAGAACTTTTCTTAAAAGTATGATTGGTAAACAAAGCAGGATGTTTCAAATGTTTTAAGTTTCTTTCATGAAACTCTCACCCCCATGTTTGTTTGATTTCGTTCCGAACTCTGAAGAAATCCCTTTCGCAACGTTGGGATAAACATTTCATGTTACGCATGACCGACTTTTCCGAAGCACAGAGAAGTCGGTCATGCATACGACACTTCGCCGTATTTCGGATCAAAAGATATTCATCGCCCTTTGCTAGGTGATAAGTGGAGCCATTTAACCCTGGAATACTATCGTTTTTTGTCACGTAAATACTATCGTCGGGTCTGCCAGACCCGGTTTTCAAAAATAAAAAAAATACCTTTTCCTTCAACTGCAGTTTATCACAAAAACTACACTGAAAATATAAGTCTCAC
>JGI24159J19872_10010181_pt1 | contig 12335 bp, 10 predicted proteins | sample Ectturendosymbi4_FD_19872 | JGI IMG/M metagenome (IMG submission 19872)
AGCTTTTTTCCAGTCATCAAATATTCCAAAACGAAGAGAACAGCCACTTAAGCTGCTCAGGACAAATTGAAATGACTCAGCAGAAAAAAAACATGGCCTGAGCCCCCATACTGCCACTCGAGGATGGGTAGGACGACTCACAGTCGCACACAAACAGCCCACTCCTAGTTGTAGGGGGTGCTGCATACCCAGTTTCTTTGTCAAGTTGGTTGCCTGCCCTAACTGATACTCCTTTAACTGTAGGATAGTTTTTGACTTGGAAAATTTTCCCTGCGTTTGTGATAAGCTAATCTTAGCTGGTGTTCACGTGCAAGACAAACTGATGTGCCTGAAGTTATGAATGTAAAAAAGATAGTTCTTTTATTCCAGGTTATAAATGTTTTGTATTGTTAACGTTAACACTAGAGATCGACCGATATGGCTTTTTTGAGGTCAATACCATTATGTTGGCCATGCATGGGCTGATAGCATAGTCAATACCGATAACCAATATTTCTAAGATTTTCAAATCTTGTTTTCTGCTTCATTATCAAAAATATAATGTTTTTCCATGTCTTACCTTTTCAAAATCTTAAATCATGATTCATGAGTTAAATTTTTCAGATTGCAGCAATTTCAATATTTTGCTATATTTTTTCATTAACTTGTTAGCATAGTGTTCACTGTGTGCAATGAATAAACACAGCACCATGAATAAAAACAAGAATGAAGAGTAGTAAAGCCAGTCCTCTTTCCGATCATGGTTGGGGCACCATCTGTACATACTGAGCTTAACTTCTCCCATTTTATTTGCTGCTTCTGAAATAAATTGGCCACAAGTCGCAATACATCATCTGCCTTTGTCATTGTTTGCAATGTCTTACAAAAGAGAAATTCGTCTTTAATATCGCCATCCTTGATGTACCGACCATATACAATCATCTGACTCATGTTGAAAACATCCGTTGATTCGTCCAATTGTAACTGATGCGGATGGGACAATTTTTGATCTCCTGAACAATTTGGTCTAAGATGTCACTGCTCAATGCTCATATCAGCAACTCTCCCTGCAGTGACATCATTACACAGAAGTACGTCATTCATCTTCTTGGCTGCCTCTGTTACCAAAACCAGTTCTACCATACGAAAGGTGCATGGGTTTATTAGGTTTTCCGCAGCTGCATGTGAAGCCTTGACTTTGATGCACTGGTATGCCACCTCGTAGGAAGCTCGTAGAAGTGGTTTTTGCATTGGCTCGAATCCAAGTTGGGGTAGTGTACCCTTATGGTCATATCTAGCGCTTTTAGCTTAGAGAGTCTGTTCATGTTCTGCTGCTGGATGTTTCGCTTGGTGTTGTTTGAGTCTAGCAGGCTTTTTTAAATTAGACTTGCAAATAATAAAATGGCAAGTCATGCACTGTGCTTGGTCTGGTCCTCCACGATCATCCAGGAGTGCAGTGAAGCCATACTTGACATATTTGTCATTCCATTTGTGTGTTTTCGGCATTGTAGAATCACGCAAACCTCTGGACAAAATCAATAACAATTTTGTGACTTACGTTGCATCAATCCTGTCAATTGGTGTATTGACCGTGGATAACGTTCCCATAAAAAAAGAAAATCAGTTATTCGACAAACACATTTATTCGCGTTGGTTATAAGTAATAAAGGTGTGTGCAAAATACAGTCAGCCAATCATTCAATTCAATTTATGTTGACACGTTAACATATTATGGACGTGATCAAAAAAGCAATAAATTCCTTCAAGAAGTTTTCAGTTAAAAGTTGAAAGAAAAGAATTTGAATGAAAATTGCCAATTTTTCTTGACCACAAGGAGTGTGTTGTACTGCTGCCTGCTACTACGCAACTGTTGTCTGGAGCAGCGGTGCCGGATCTTGAGTTGCCGAATTCACTAGACATCCATCGAATTAAAAAAATTTATACACCACCGAACATTAGCACTAGTAATATACAAAGCTTGTGATGCTGATTTAATATGGAAATGTGGAACGCTCGTACAAATGTAAGTGTTTTTTATCACTATGCTACAGCACATATGAAAATCAGGTTAGAGTTTAATCCTGTATTTAATTGTAAAAACTTGACGACAGGGCCGAATTACGAGTCTCAGCAATTTCCTTAACTGACCTTGTCATGTTAACTTAACACCTCAGTTGCACCTTTCCAAAGCTAGCCTACCATGTTGCTGGACGCAGCAAGCTAGCCTAACCATTTCGGATGAAAGCAGCGTTAGAATTTCGAGCGGCTTTTCACATTAAACCGGATTTGGACTGGATTGCGTGTATATACGTAGCCGGTAGGCAACGGTTGGCTATTAATAGTATGAATAAGCAAATGCCTGTCGATGAAGTGTTCAAATATGAGGTAAAAATACGTTTGTCTAAACCTATTCCTTTTACCTTTGACCGCCACAAATATGACCTTCCCCAGCACCCCCTAAAATTGATTTCAACACCCCCTGGGGATGTTAGCACCCCAGGTTGAAAAACCCTGGTCTAGACAATAAGCTTCAAGCATTGCACTTCTCGATGACGCTTTTGTTTCGGCTATGACATCCGACGCTTACGTCATGGTTAATCTTGTATGTTTTTGATAAAAACGCGCCTGCCGGCGTTGCTGCAGGATAACTATTGACTTCCTTGTGCAAGGTTGTCTGGATGTGTGAAGAATATAACAGCATTTTCTGAACACTTACTGAGGCTGATAAAATTGGCTACTTTGGCCGATGCCAATGTATTGATAAAACTCAAATATCGGCTGATATATCGGTTGATTTCTAGTTAACACCAGGACAGATTTTATGCATTCTGACTGAGATGCTTTGATCAACATAATCTGCAGTTATCCTGAAGATTAGCACATGCTATTGAAGGTATTAAAAACATATTGAATTATGAAATTGTTTTTTAAAACCTTGAAAAAGTTTAGAATTTATATACACATAACTGTCAGGACCTAAGTGTTTTGCAAGAAGTGTTGTAGCTTAGGCCTAGCAAAACGTTGCTGGATGACATGCTGCTTTACCAAAAAAGTTCTTATTATATCTGAAATTTTCAAGGATTATGCAGATAGGTATGGAAAACATCATTCTAAATTATCATTGCTACTAAATGAGTGTGAAAAATTTTAGTGTGTAACAAAATAACTCTTAATTTCTTTAAAAAAGACTTGCAGCCTAAGCCTAACAAGATGGTTTGCTGCCAAACTTCATGACTAAAAAAGTTTTTCATCATTTTGTATGAAATTCGCAGGATTAATGTGTGCAGGTACAAAGAACATTGGTGGAAAGTGTCGATGCAAACCAACAAGTACGAAAAAAGTTATCGTGTTGGCATTTATATGTGTCTATCCGCACCCGGTGCATTCGATTGAATGACGCATATATGTATGCGTCAATCCGCACCGAAGGTGTTAATCCACTAATTAGATTACACTGTAGAGATGACACAGGCCAGCACTTTTGCAGCCCGACCCACCCGGAGCTAACCAGAAACCGCCCAGCCCGTCCCGTTTATGTTAAACTACAACTTATTTTCTGGCCCGGACCAGCCCGTGACCCGTAATATAAGTAGGTCGTATTTATTTTGCCGCCAAGATGGCGGTGGCAACAGGCTCGTCAGAAACGAAGTAGACATAAGAGATATATTCTAAACCTAACCTTACCCTAACCTAACGGTAACCCTAATGCTAACTCTAACGCTTACCCTAATGCTAACCCTAACGCTAACCCTAAACCCTAATGTTAAACTTAATGCTAAACCTAACGCTAAATCTAACGCAAAACCCTTTAACGCAAAACCCTAGCAAATTTCTTCTCGAACGTTAGCAAATGTGCTCAATTCTCGTGTTAGTGCTGTACTGCATATTTGCGCTCTACCACGATCGTAATACGGTTGACTGAACACGATGACGTCATAAAATCCCTGCTCAGAGGGGCCCCGCGCTTAGAACTTGCATTGGGCCCCGCGCCCAGGTCTTGCATTGGGCCCTGCATCTGCTAGGGCCGGCCCTGTCGCTGATACTCGAACACTTTCAAAGGCAGGCGCCTAGTTCGCCTAATGGTAGCGCCGGCACTGAGTATACCTCCGCTCAGCCATGCAAAATGTAAACCGAATTTAACGAATAAATTTCGCGCAGAGCAACTTTGTCAGGGCTTCGACATTCCCTTTCAAGATTGTTCATGTAGCGCACCGCATTTACAAACCAAACGGCTGTGCTTTTACCTCATCCTATCACACAGACCAAACATATTTCTGAAACATTGCTAACTTCGAGCTTTTTCATCGTACATCAGGCCGCAAGCGCATAAAATACCACAAATGCCACCAACCGACATAAAGCTATTGGTTACATCCCTTTGTAGCTGTATGACATCACAAGTGACGTTACATCATTTGTATTAACTGTGGTAGCAAATAATCAGGGTTGCCATGGTGGCATTTTACTGCCATATTCCACAAATTCGGCCTTATTTAAAGTGGTTTACCATGACAAAATGCTGTTTGGCATACGGCAGAGTTCGACATGGTTTTGGCCTTTTTAGTGTTTTTGGCAGAGAAAAACGTTGTTTGGCATCTTTTAAAAACCTATCTGCTTTGAGCTTACTTAAACTCTTAGAATTTTTCCAGCCTGTTTGTCATCTGTTGAAGCTGGCGCATTTTGCCTAGCGATTTGGCGTATTTGGTCTATGTGAACCTGGAAGTATAAGAGGAAATGGTACTTACGGAGATTAGCAATTATTCATTTATTTTTATGCAATAATTCTGGGCTTGGCTCCATAGTAACATTACATTTCGCCATCGCTCATTCAGGTAATTCAAAACGACAGCCATCAGCCCGTTTCGGTTCGTTTGTTTTTTTGAAACTATTTGACATATTTTGATAAACGGTTTGGCATTCTAGGTCCATCAAGATCTGGCAACCCTGGTTACTTACCAATGATCGATAGTCACAATTACGAGAAACAACCACGCTCATGTTTGTGTAATTATTACGAAAGCGTGTAAATTGTCCATACCAAGGGCGTACGCAAGGGGGGTTGGGGTTGAGGGTTAAAACCCCCTTGAGCTTGATATTTTGCAATATCTTTATTTCCTGCGCAAAGGAAATTAAATGTTTTCGCATCTTTTATGCTTGTCAATTTGTCGATTTTGCAAATACCACGGAATAAATTTGCATGCAAATTTCAAGGAACATTGTAAATGGTCCAAAAAGTAATAATTTGGTGAGAATCAGGGTTATCATCTGCGTCCAGAAACCATCTCACCACTTTTTGGTGACTTTTCGTCAACTGCGTATGTTTAAAGATTGTGTTCCGCAATAGTTCGAAATGATCCGAAATAATTGCCTTTATGTTGTCTGCTATGGATGTTCAGCGCAAGCGCTGACCGTATTGGTTACATTACCATGTTATGTAGCATGATAGAAATGTCGCACGAGCTCAAAACAGCAGTTTTTAACATAGAAGCATTCAGGCATTTCATAATGTCTCAGCAGGGGAAAAGGNAAACTAAGTTTTCTGGACATCTATACGTAACAAAAAATTGAAAGTTTTTTTGCGTACTTTATGCGCATTCTCANTTCTTGTTTAGCAGGGTTGCCAATTTGGCTTTTTGAAGCCAGATTGTAAAATTCTGGCTTTTTTTGAACACCTTTTGCTTGTTTTTGGAAATAAAAAAAGTCAGAAAAATCTGGCTTATTTTCTGTCGGATATACTTGGCTCTGGTAAAACATTGTCTGAGCTGCATATCCATTACAAAATCTCTTGCGCCGAGGGTCTATTACCATGCACGGTGCACAGAATATTGCAAAAAGTTTACTGTTGCCCTAAAAATGATCTATGTTATTGATAAAAAACAAATGCACGACAGTATAATTACGGGGAACGAATATGCTTCTAAAGATTGGACTTGTGTTATATCGGTGTTTTTGACGAGTTTTAATGTCTATTTTGTGTGTGGTTGTGCGTGTTTTATGTATGCAGTATATGCCTCAAAACTGCTATCTGGCTCTTTTGGGACAAGGTCTAGTTTTTTTGGAAAAAACAGGTTGGCAAACCCTGTTGTGCAGTTTAGCAAGATTCGATCTTGCAAACCGGGCAGTCCAGCCGCGTCAAACAGTCCAGCCGCACACGTACGCTCGACTGCTCGTATTCGACGAGACATTAGCGCATCCTCATTTTGCAGTTGTAAATTGCTCTGGCGCAGTGATGAGTGTGTTTTACTCCCTTTTTCAACACGCAGCCAAAATATTGCAGTTATGAACTCCTGTGTTGCAGCATTGAGTTTATTTTCTCCGATATCCTAACTTGGAGCGCTGATACTTTATATTCAGTGCAATGTCACATAAAATAAGGGGGGTGGCTTGTAGAAGAGTATGGATATTACAGGGTGACACAAAAAAACGGTCATCACCAAAAATCGAATAACTTCCAAAATTTTATTTATTTGACACAACCTTCAGCTACATTAGGTCAAGCCTGTGTAGCAGACATCTCCAAAGTTTCAAGTCTGTACTACAAAAACACTTTGTTTCACTGGCGCTCAAAAAATATGCTCCAAATGAGCTCCCCGGCGCTGCAGGCACATTTTGATCAGGCGGGCAAAGTTATCGATGACCCTCCCGCATTCCTCCCTTGGGATAGCTCTTATTGCTGCTGTGATTGCTGCCTTCAGGTCAGGGATTGTCTGGGGGTTGTTGCCATACACCCTGTCCTTGAGGTATTCCCACATATCAAAATCTGGGGGGTTCAAGTCCGGTGAATGCGGCGACCACTGCGGGTCATACCTGCGGCTGATCAGTCGGTCAGGGAAACGCTGCTGTAGCCATGCCAATGGTTCGTTTGAGGTGTGGGGGTGGCACCATACTGCTGGAACCACTGGAGGACCCTGACGACCCCTTTCTGACTTCGCCGATGCACAGACTTGCTTGGGCTGTGGACAACAGAGTCTCTGACAGCAGCAACGTTGTGTGGTGTCCTTGATGATTTCGGTCATCCAGAGTGCGATTGTCTGTTAGTGTCTTTACGATTGAGGTTATGCACAGTCCCATGGGTTCTGAACCTTTTGACCCATGCTGTAGATCATTAAGTGGACAGGAAATTCACGACATCCGAACCGTTCTTTGAATTGCAATTGAGCTGCGTGGATAGACTTCTTCCGAAAATATGCCTCAATTATAAATATCTTTTGCGCAGTAGTCCATGGCATCTCGAAGGTCAAATTTGGTAGACTCTTAGAACATTACGTCTACTTGGTAAATCTGAAAAATAAAAAGAATTGATTAATTATTTCAAAAGTTATTCAAGTTTAGGTGATGACCGTTTTTTTGTGTCACCCTGTATGTCAACAAACTTCGCCAAAACGTTGGTTTGGAAACATGAATATGACGTCAAATTGTGACGTCACAAAGACCGCACACCAGAAACAAATAACCACCATATGCCACTGAATGAACCCCCCCCATAAAAATTTTCTGCGTGAGCCACTGGTCAATACGCATACGTTGCGAAAACAGTAACGCGGCAAATTTAACTACTGCTGACTGTTGTTTTGTTGTGTGTCACACAGACTTGCCTTGGACAACTTTGGCAAGGGGCTGCGTTTTTCTAGATTTTGGATGACCTATGGAAAATGCATCATCTGGAATTGCAGTAAAATGCGGCACTGGATTTTGTTGAATACCCGAGCTTCTTTGATATGCGACAACGCTTCTTATAACCTGCTTATTACAGTTTTACTGCGTGGAATCTATGGACGATACGCTATGCATAAACTCTGCTGTATCCAATTTCAACGTTACTTGGTGTGTATGATGTACCAGTCACAAAATATTACAGCATAAAGAAGATGACAGCAATAGGAAATTTGTCTAAAGTAGCGGAAAGATTGGACAGAGCTTTATTAAAAATACCATTTGTGCAATTTAACATTTGTCAAGACTCTAAGATCTTCTCTCTCGCCGGATATTTTGGTTGTCTTTCCTACACCCATGGAACTGCATGGCGCACCAACGAAAGTTTTGTGTTTTATGAAGGGCTAGTAGCGGTAACGAGGGATAAAAGTTCTGTTTGTTTCCTTTGGTGCCACTAAAGACTGATTATGGTGGAGGCAAAACGAAACCAAATTTCTGTTCTGGATGTTCTCCATATCTTAGTTTTACGGAAAGTGTAAATTTTGAAATTTATGTTGAGGAGCAAACAGCAGAATAAAAACGTTTTCATCATTTACCAGATTATGTGGATTTTTCCCGTCACTTGCCCATGGAGTCCTTCATGCGAAATTGTACTGAAAAATGTTAAAAATTTTATTTTTCTTGAATTTACTTCAGAAAAATTTCGTTGTATGGTTTCCAACGTAAATTTTCCGCATTCAAACTGAAGAAAATGAAACCATGTTGGTGAAGTGCGATTAAGGAAAATAGCTAAAATAAACCATCAAGTGTTAGATAATTCTTTAAGTTTCAGGGTAATATTAAACATTTCACACATTCCAGACGCTGTATTTACCTAACTTTTGGAGTGAATTAAGCAAATTATTGACACGCAGCTGTAATTACATGGTAGGCTACTCGCACTTTGAACTGGACGATATATGCAAACCTACAGTAAAATGCGGCGTTGATCTGCAAAACATTTTGAGATCCGTTGCAAAACAGCAAATACTAACAGATAAACAAAAATTTATACTTATCAAACAAACAATTTGGTCATGATCCATATGCGACCCTCGATGGCTATATCATCCTCTTGTAAGCATCACAAACATTATCAACAATAAGTGTGAATAATTGTGAAGACGTTTATGAAATTGCTGCATGTTGTACAAACATTTTAAAAACGTAATGATAATAACTTGATATACAGCAATTTACTTATATTCGGTTTCAACACAAGAAGTATTTCTCCCTTACTACCAGGTAATTCAAAGTAACTATGCGAAAATCAAAAGTAATATTCTATCTATATTGATCCCACTCGTGATAAATAAAACAAAGCATAAAATGGGCTAATCGAGGAAATTTGCAATAAGTTTTTAATCTCTTCACTTTGAAACTTCAACTATGCAGGAAAGCGCAATTTGAAAATGCAAAAAATTACAAAATCAAATTTATAAGTAGGCCTATAGAAACGAAAAATCAAGCACACATGTGACAAATTTTTTCTTCACAAAATACTTCGGTCGATCACACATCGTTTCGCTGATGGTTGATTAATGTCATAATTCACATGAAACAATAAAAGAAACCTGCGATAGAAAGATGGAATGTCAACAAAGATGAGAAAATATAAATGTTTGACAAACGTTTCATTTAGGTTTTAAACATTATGAAAATGTCCAATCAAAAAGTCATTCACAGTCGTTTTGCAGTGCTTTGCACTGAAAAGTAATAATCAAATACAACTTCCAATGTGTGAAAAGTGTCATGAGTTACAAGCAGAAACCCTTTAGAGGCCGAAACACTGGATTGACGTTTGAGGAGATTTTCGGCCATAACTCGCCGACGGATTGCGCTGATCAATCATGTCATCACAATGCGGAGTTTCGAGAACTTTTAATAAAAACTGTTAAAATGGAATTTGAAATTTTTTCACAGGCCCCCATGACTTTAGCCTGCCACAGAAATTTTCAAATGCAAAAGTGCCTGTTTCTTATCAAGAAATTCGGCGAAATTCTGCCTCTTATCTTGTCTTCATCGGCTCTCCACCGCGAACAGTCGGTTGGTTATGAACAAAATTATCCCAAAGCCACTACAATGGCTTCCGCGGTATTACAAAGTGCAGTACTGTAATTTAGGGTTCATTGTTCAAGCAAGTACTAATACGTCAATTTATCATGATATTTTGTAGACTTCATTAAAATTTTAAGTGGAAAATTATCTTCAGTTTGCTCAATTTCAATTTTTGAAATTGTTTTAAGAACCACGTTCAATTGAAAACAGTTTAACTCCAGGTAAATTCACAATTGATAAATAACAATCGTATAGCCTGATGTATTGCTAATGTTTCCAACCCGGGATATTCCGAAGCTTGAACCCACTTTTTATATTTCTTACAGTGCACAACCCGCGACCTTCGCAGAATTTGGAAAACCGGTGTATTCATAAATATCAAACGATTTTGCTTAGGAATATGTTATTCATACTATTCACTCTATGTTTCGTCAATATTGTTTCCTTTCATCACAAGAGCTTCTTTTCAAAAAATTGTTTTGAGAAGTCACATTTTGATTTTCGTACATTAATTGTAGAAACATCTGTGCGAAAATCTATGTTAGTGATACATACCACTAGTTTTCCGCAATTGATTTTTTACGCGTTTTACTATATTTGGTAATAGCCAACAGTCCGCTGAATTGATCGGGCGGTGACTGACTTTGAAACACATGCAAACATTTCGCAGGCTCCTTGTGCAATGTTTCACGACAATGTCGATCAATAAGGAGTATTGCTGGCTACTCATAATGTAATTTCAAAGTAATATGGAGTTCATCATGTCGTTTGAAATTGCATTTTTGTCAAAACCCCAAAAATTCCCGAATTTTCTCTCACGTGCCTAAAACCCGAGTTTTGAAATTTTGTCCCGAGTTGGAAGCAATGGTGATAGCAAAGACTTGTAATACTGCCTTCTAATTATAGCAAGATGTTTTCATGAATCATCATCTCCTGTAAAAGAAGAAAATTTAATCTTTAAATGTTTGAAATAACATGTTTTTCACAATGCTACCTCTTTTTTGAAAATCATTGAATGACAAACTACTTCTATTTGTGCTTTTGTGATTAACTTACCTTAAATGTCACTATGATTGACTGTCTCGTAGTGATGGACATTTTCGTATGACTTCACTGTGGTGCTCTGTTTGACAGGTTGCTCGGAAACTATAAAATGTATCAGGGAATAAGAACATGTATGAAGGAAATTAAGTTTAAAATGAGCAAATGTCACTTCTGAACCTCCTTTATGGTTTTCATTTATGTCGCGACAATGCATTGCCCCAGGTATTGCACTTTGGAAAATACGTTGCCCCATGCTCAGTCAACATACAAAAAGCTAAGCTTTTATTCAATTTTTAATCTCAGTTGTACTTGGTGCGTTTTTCATGTTGTTTTCTTGTCCAACTTTTCGCGTCATATCTTTAGTACAATTCCTTTATTGTTATAATGGTAACAATACAAACAACTTTGTAAAACAAAATGTGATGTCAGTAGTGCAAAGTGCTCTTCGCAGTGCAAAAATTCTGAGGGAACGATGGGCAACTTCCCTGTACCTGCCCCATTGCCATTCAAAGCCAATGTCGCTGAAAACTGGACGCTTTTAAAAGAGCAGAGACGCAACCATTAATTTGCGTCGGCTTTACTTGCTAAAGATGCCCACGTACGAGAAACGTGGCCTTTAAAGCAATAACTGGCAAAAATGGCTGCAAACTGTTTCGTCAGCTCGATCTAAAAGATGAGCGGGAAGCTTTACAAGCTCATGTTAGATCTGAAAAAACGTAACCTACGAACGATACGTTTTCACTTGTTCTCAAGAACTTTCGAGACAAAATATGCCTTCGCGATATAACTGCGAGGCATAAGTTCTTGCACGGGTTTGGAATCTTGCACCGCAGCACATCACGTGTCTGATTAACGTCGGCAACAAAAAATGAAGCTATTCGGGAAAAGTGTTCAGTCAGCGGGAGGTCACTTAAATGTATGCTATAACAATTTGACGCAGCTATGAAGAAGTGCAAAAACAATTGCAGAAATCGCATTAATCCGATGGCCGTGAAACTCGATTTTAAGTACAACGGAAGACAAAGAAAAGAAAAGGGATTGCAAGAAACAACGAAAACGTTGCCAANAAAACAGCTAGCNAACAGGTCAAAAACTGTACTGTAAGCACTGTGGCCGCTGTCATGCCTTTGATAGAATGCAATGTCCGGTTTTCGGACAAATTTGCAAAAGATGCAGTATATTAAGCATTTTGAAAACTTTGAAAATTCAATTCGTTGCATATGTTCTGTAACTGGATAACGCTGATGAAATTCAATCAAAATGAACTGTTGATTTTAACGTTTGATGACGAGGTCAGACGCTTCGTTGTCAAATAGACGTAGGTTCTCTTTCAATCCACTGATTGGCGTAAGCTTATCTACTGTAGGCGGATGAAATAAAACGAGTTTTTATGAGGAAAAGTTTCATTAGGCTGAACATGTCCAACAAGACAAAAGTAATCCCTCTAACAAAACTTCATCTCCTGTGCGTGCACATGTGAAAGATATACTCTCAATTTTAATTCAAAAAATGAAAGCACTTGGTATCTGCCGATACGCGCTTAGCACTGGGATTGATAACGT
>JGI24159J19872_10010182_pt1 | contig 12334 bp, 4 predicted proteins | sample Ectturendosymbi4_FD_19872 | JGI IMG/M metagenome (IMG submission 19872)
GGAAAAATCACTTGTTGTAATTTTCTTGCTGGTGGTCGATCGCGAGTTTTTAATAAATTTTCGAGGTGATCCCAATGGAACGCAGGTTGGCCACCCCTGCTATATAACAACGATTAACCAGAGTCAAAGGTCACCAGTGAATGTTTTGTTTACTGCACAATATTGAATGAATATAATTTGAGATAAAGAAGTGAGAATCTGTTGAAGTTCCAACAGCAAAACAAGAATTTTTTGGTCCAATTGAAAAACATCAAAATTTCAAATGGTCATAATTTTAGACATACAGGTCCGATTTCGAAAATGCCGGATAAGACTAAACGGAGGGCCATGTTTCCATTTGAAAAACATGAATTTTTGCGGGCTGGCGGGCTTCACAGAAGGGCGGGCCAGTAGGTTGCCTACATTGTTGGTCAGTGGGTTCCACATTAGGGCAGGCCGGCGGGCTGCATATTAAGTTGGTCTGCGGAAAAGGGCGGGCCGGAGTGCTGCCTTTTTGTGTAGACCTCCGGCACGCCTTACTGTCTTCTGTACAGCCCGCCGAAAATTAACATTTTTCATTTGGAAACACGGCCCTCCAGTCCGCCCGGTCCTCCGGCTCTCCGATTAGTGTTATCCGAAAATTCCAACTTTGTTGAGCTCAGAAGCCTAAGATCTATCCCCGGTTACAAAATTTCAAGAGTTTTGGTGGGGGTCAGATGAAAAATCCTATTTTTTCTGGATCACTTGACATAGAATGACCCTTTATAGACACCCTGTACAGTACTATGTAACTATGTAACTTTGTAGTTGATATACTGATACTTTTCACTTGAAAACTGTGACTTTTTTAATGTAGGTACTGGAGGACATAAAGAACAAAAACATGAAAATTATGCAGAACAATGAATACAAAAGTAGCAAGAGGAAGCGAGGCTATGCAAGTGTTGAATCATACAACATTCATTTTCATAACATAGATGATGGTAGGTTAGGTAGACAATGCATGAAGAGTTGAAGGATATACAGATGAATAAGTGAGTCATCATGCACAGTGACATAGGTGAGAGAAGTAGGTGACAGTGGTGGAGGTTGTAATACAGAAAGCTATGCAGCAGCCATGACATTACAGATCAGAAACGTATAGTGGAATCAGAAACAATTTTTGTCCACACAAATCATGAAAAAGTAACACAGTTACCCATTTATTGACTTAAGGTTAAGGTATGAGACTTCCTTAAATTGATGTTTTATATGAAGTTATCGATTGAAATTTTTTTTCCATTGAAGTCTTCCTGAAAGCTCTTTTGATGCAAGTAACTTTGATTCCTGTTTTATAGTAAAATAAATTGCAAAGATTTGCTTGTCTATTTTTTGAAGTTTTCAAAAATGCAACATCATTTTGACTGTGGCGACTTGCGATGATATCTGTGCAATTGACAGTATTTTGGTTAAACAGAAAACATTTTCCAAGAGATTGACAGTGGGTGTGCTAAGATGCTTGGAACAAATAAGATAACAGTGACGACAGTGACCAAAGCCTTTTAAGTTATTGTGCATGTAGTATATATTGTTTCATCATTTCATGGCATTTTAAATTAGCCACTTATTTATGGTTCTTAACACTTTCGCGTCCAGCCGAAATCGGGAGTTCTCGCACCAAAACAACAAGATCGTACGTGGCTTTGCGCAGGAATTTCTTTGGTCCGGTCAGCGCTACAGACCTGGTGAAACGCTCAAAAGACGCGACAAGTCTTCTCGACTGCACTCGAAAAAAAATTTTTTTTGCTTGGGAGGGTGGATTTTTTGTGAATGACGTCATAAGTGGAGGACTTTTAGGCCACCTTGGCCCACTTTACCTGGCCCTGGGCGCCAACAGTTAGATGGTAATATTGCTATTTCACTGATGTTTTTATTAGAAACTAGGCTACAATCCCGATCCAAATCTTTTGATACTTTGGATGACTTGCTGGGGTTTCAGGTTCAAAAGTTAAGATCTAAAGCAATGAAAATATTTGACTTTTTAGATAATTAGTTTGTTTATTTTNAATCAACTTTTGAACCAGAAATGCTAGGAAGTNGATCAAAGGCTAAAAAAACTCGGACTTGAGCCTAGTGTCCAATGAAAACTTNAGCGAAACACTTTGGCCTCGNAGTTGGGCCCTAGGCCAGGTAACATGAGCCAAAATGACCCAAAAACTACTTCACTTTTGATGTCACTCACAAAAAATCTGCAACACGCAACCAAAAAATTTTTTTCGGAGTGCAGACTAGAAGACTAGCCGATCCGTGTAAGCCCTTGAACAGCTCTCTAGCGTAATCGGTGGAGGAGCTATGGCGTTAGTAAAGCAACCGAAAACTGCTGGTTTTAGGCCAAAACCAGGTAAGATATATTCCTAGACCGGCTCTCAAAGTGTTAAACAGTTGCTTTTTTTGAACAGCCAGTTTTGGCTCTCTGTATACCTATGGAGATAGGTGGTGTAACAAACTAAACAAATGAACACAACCCCTTAGTAACTGCAAAAGCAGATATATCAGCTTTGGGGCCTGAATTTTAAGATAACTCGTGAACCACTAAAGTTATGTCAAAACTTAAAACACTGTCAGAAAGTTTTTTTTACTGCCCATCTTTTGGGTTTTTGACAATGTATTTGTGATGTCAAACTGGGAAAATCCAAAAATTTGGTGTAGCTAAAAAAGCAGTGGGAATNTGTTCACAAATATGTAGTAAAAANATCAAACATTTTAGAAAAATTCTTTCTACATAAGAAATGTCAGTCATGACCAAAGGTTGTGAAAAAATATAGAAAAAAATTGNGCCATATTTGGGGGGTCCAGAANGAATTTTAATGATATTTTGGGAGTGTTTTTGTCATTTTCGCTTTCGAAAAGTCATATCTTTGATTCAAACACAAAAAATATGAAAATTGCAGAACATGTTCGATGTTGACATCCACATCTAACATTCTACAAAATTTGAAGCAAAACTAATAAGAACAAGGTTATGACAATTTGATATCTAAAAAGCTGATGAAAATTTGACAAAAAGTTGTTAAAAAGTTTCAACTTTCGTGGCTGTATTTTTTGCATTCTTTCCAATTGTGCACTCGAAAAATCTGGTATCGGCAATGGTTTTGGCTTAAAGCCCAAAAAATTGCTTTTTTTCCAAAAATGAATTTTTTCCCCTAATTTTTCACCCTCAAAATAATGGTAAATGACTTCCTTTGGTATTAGTGGTTAGTTATGTTCCTTCCAAGCAGTCAGAGCCAAAAAAACACTTCAAAAAAGCTAAAACGTAGGCGTGAGGAATTTTTCTTGAACATGACCAAAAATGTGCAAAAAAACAAATTAAAAAATCCGAAACCCAAAACCAAAACTTTTTTTCATTGCAGATGCAAAGACTTGCTGAATCTTTTGAGGGTTGGAACAGCTCTTTATCACAATCGTTGGTGGAGATATTCCCATGCAAAAACATGTAGAAACTGCTGGATTTTGGCCTTAGCCTACTAGAACGGAAGGTGTTAAGACTGCTTTTCTGCTTACGTTTCCCACTGCCCGCTTTGGTTGAGTTGCTGCCATGTTGCTTGTAGCTGTGTTTTCATTGTTCCATCACTGGCATCAGATATTTTTTCAGCTTCAATTCAATTGAGTTAAGAGAACAGCCTATTTGTCCAATTTTTACTTGTAGCAAGTTGCTTTTTGATTTACTCATTTTACTCAAGAGTTTACTTGTTCTTTCTGCTCTTGATTTAGTCCTTAAGCATTTCACCTTTAAGCTTCTGTTTGCATACTTCAGGACTGATAATGTGTTTAGTTACGTGGAATCAATTTCCTGCACAAGTTTGCAAATTTATTCAACTATGTCACCTTTGGGTAATGTAATTAGTTCAACATTATTTGTATTTGTAGGTAGTTGCGATCAAGATTTGCATGTCTGGGGTTGGTTGGCATAGGAACAATCAGGTATAGGAATTACAGAATTTGTTTTTGTGCTAACTACATGGGAATCAGTGATGTCACAAGTGTCAGAGATACAGTAGGCTAGGTGTCAATGACATGGCAGATACACTATCACATTAAAAATTGCAGTTGTCACTAGTTCTAGATAAGGATGAGTTTGATGTGGCTACAGTATCCAATTACTTCAAATCATGAAATCAACATATATTTTTCCCCTCCAAATGACTTGGCTAGAATCAAATCTTTCAAGAAAAATTGAGAAATATTGAACTTCATTTTGACTGAGAGAACAATTGTGATTATATTGTGGTAGTTTTTATGGCCTAAATTTAAATAGAGTTTTGGTAACTTAGAAAAGTAGTCAAGGTATTTTATTACAATTAAAAGCTTTAGGTTTTCTATAGGCCCCAGAGCAGTTGTTCCCAAACTTGTTCAAGCCATTACATATCAAGATAGTGATTATGTCTTATTACCCTCAATATTTCACAGTGATTGCTCATAATGCAGAACAGCATTGTAGTTTTGCTTCCTTGTTACCCTCACAGAATCACACATTATCCCCAGGGGGTAATTTACCTCTAGTTTAGGAACCACTGCTTTAGAGCAGTGCTTGTCAACCAGGTGTATCGTTCATCCCAGGGTGTACCAGAATTTTCCAGGGGTGTACCAACTTGATGGGATGAACAGGGGTGTACCGGATGTGTGCTCTTCAAGAACAGTCACATTGTCCCACATATGTCCTTTGCTCCAGCATAGCTGTGTTACTTTTCACAGATTTTAAAACCGTATCTATCGGGGAGGCGCATAGTCTGTCTTTTCACGCCTGTTTGTTTGCAATGTTGGTCAGATGACCATCACGTATTCTTCTTTAAATGCAATATTTGGGAGTATGCCTGTAAGAAATGTTTGGGAACCATTGCTCTAGCATGAATTTTTTATAAGCTAATGTACCAACCATGCTTTTCTCTGCAATGATTATTGTTTTGTAGTAAGACACATATAACAATATTTTCCTCATTACTTTTCAAGCGGTTAGCTGGAGCAAAGCGAGAACTTATACCAAGAGGAAGTGAGTAATCCCTATGTTAATTTTAACTTTGCACTTTTTCAGTTCAGATTTTAAGCTGTTACCATCTTATACTTTTGAAAGGTATTGCAATAAGTTGTTGATCCTCAAAAAAAATTGGCATGCGCATTTTTTAAAGAAAAACTTAGTAGCGAAAGGTAGTCGTAAAAGAGCATAGTAACTATCAAAGGAAATACTTCAGTGAATCAAGTAAGAGTACGAATGTCAGCAAGTCACATGCTGAATGCAACGTAGTCCACTTTTCCGGGAGTAAGGTCGAGATTTAGCAGTGTACAGTTATAAAGAAAGTTATTCAAGAGAAAAGGCTTGTATTGTTAAGAAGCACAAATGGAGGAGCGATGTCTGCATTGTGTATGGGTTTTGTTGCACAAATGAAGAAATGCTGAACCTGTATCCTTCAGGACATTGCCTATAAGTAATTCGGCTCCAGGACATCTCAAAACGTGCGAGGTCACAGCATTCTACTCATCAAAATAAGTCAAAGGCATTCTTTGAAGCATCTCCAGAGTCACTGTCGATGAAGGAAAAAAAGGCGTTTCCAAAGTAAGAAAAATTCCACTCTTAAACAATACAACTAAGTGTAGGTGTCTTCATATTTCAGAAGATTTGTTGAAACAACTTCTTGACAAGCTGAAGAAAGCTCAGTTGTTTGGTATTTAGCTCGATGAAACAACAGATATTTCAGAAGAGATTCAGTTCTTTTTGTGTTGTAGGTTTGCCAATCAGGAAACAAAAACCATTGGCAAGTTGTGCTGTCTTAAACGTGGGAGTTTGTTCAACTGCTCAAGCCATCTTCGNCAAATTGAATGAGCTCACTGAAAAACATGGATTTGATTGGATGAAGTATAAGGCAGTTGCTAACAATGGAAGAGCAGNCACGCAACGCACCACTAATGGAGTTGTTTGAAAAATCAAAAACCTTTCCATTGACTGTGTTTCAACCTGNTGTTTTGGGGATTTTTCGGTCACAGACCGAAGTTTTTTGAAATGACTGAAAATCCTTNGGTCAATTTGGATAATGCCATTTTCAGACATACAAAAATGTCCCAAAATAAAAAAATGACCGAACATTTTTAAGTAATTTTGGAAAAATGAGCGAAATGTCTCAGCGAAAACAAATCTAGGTTTCAACTTACTGCATGATTAATTGAGAGTTTGTGGTTAGAGTTTAGTTTAAGAATATAACCAGAGGTCAGGTCTGGAGATTGTTCTTGAGGATGTCAAAAAATTAAGAAATTCATCCTCTCACATTCAAAGAAGCATCGAACGTTTTCACAAGTGTGCAAAGGCATGATACCAGAACCAAATGAGGTTATATTTCATGCTGAGGCACGCTGGTTATCTAGAGGAAAAGTGTTAGAGCGTGTGTTTCAACTGTGGCAAGAGTTGCGGGTTTTCCTTGCATATACTCAATATCCACTAATTTTCAAGGCAATTTTTTGCTTTATTTGAATCTGAATTCTGTGTTATGGATCGTGCAGCCATTTTCATATGAGGAAATTGACTTGGGCTTTTTGCATGTAGCTGCAACAACGCAGAAAACGGCAGGACACGGCACTAGGGGCGTAACGAGGAAAGGCAAGGGGGATGCAATTCCCTGGCGCCAAGTCACTATGGGTGCACCAAATCAGTGCACGGAGCGCCCAATGGCTACGGCGGCACCGCTAAGTCTCAGCAATGTCACAAGTATTTCCTTCAATATAGAACATATGCTTCCAAAAGACCTCAGTTTCGAATATGGGGGNGCCAAACTTGCTTCTTGCNCCGGGCNCCATCCAACCTCATTACGCCCCTGCACGACACACATAACAATAAATTAATNAAAGTCAATCTTCCTCCTCATGAAGTTTGTACAATAGCCAGTATTAATAAAAAAAGAAATCATCTCATTTGCTGTGATTGCTCCCGCTGAATTTCATCCGCCAGTTGTGAAAAATGTGATTTTAACCCTATTTCAAGGGTGTTTTTCATAAGAGGATCAACATCCTTGATTGAGTTTGTTTTTTTCATTTTATTTCGACAAAAGCAGAAAATCCGTGCTCGAAAAGGTAGGTTCTTAGCATGCAATCAAAAATGTAAATCACCTATTGAGCTGAGATTTCAGTATTCCGGAATGCTGAAAAGTGATACATAAAAATCTGTTAAGATAGCAACTTTTACAGCGTAAAAATCGCTTGCATTTTACGCTTCAACAGTACTAAATTTTAGTGCAATGGCAAGGGTGTACAGGTTTTCTAACAAGTTTAAAAGGGTGTACCAATACAAAAAAGGTTGACAACCACTGCTTTAGAGGAATCAGCCGATTAGGCTCTGCTTTCATCTTTTTGCAATGATTCAAACTTGTGCATATCTGTATTCAAGTAACTTCACTCCCCGGGTGAAACAAGCAAGGAATCAATCACAAATTTTAATAGCAAATCAATTTCACATAACACCATGCACCATCAGTCCTTACATCTTATTCAAATAGGGTATTGTATTACTTGTGTCTTCCAACAGTGTTGCCTTTTCTCTTATTACTTATGGACTTTGTACCAATAGACTTTATTGTGAGCATCTAATAATACCAACTAAGATCAGCTCCAAAGACCAAACTGATTTTCATTTTTAGTTACTAGTGTACTAATATCATGTCTATTCTGTAGCAAGCACACATTTAATAAGGGGTATGTCTGGGGGAGCATATATTCCCTAAAATGTTTTTTTATGTTGTTTCATCTTCCAGCACACAATAAGGTGTTCCTTGACATGAATAATATTTTTAAGGATGTAAATGTCTTCATTAACATTTAAGTCACTTTTCTAGTCTCTTCTCCATGCATGCATGCATGCTTGCTTGCTTAGCTACATATGTTTATGTTTATGATTTCAGGTTTATAGAGATTACATAACTGCTGATACTTCGCAGAGCAGTAACTAATTCACTTGTTACAGATTTGCATTATCCTTGTAATCATGAAATGTATGCTGTGTTTTTTTTATTGAAGGTTTATCTGCTGATTTATAGAACTAAAGTATGGTTGAACATTGTGTGACAGAAGACCTGACAGCTTCACTTGTTCGTGAGTATTTAAGTAGGAAGAAATGTTCGCAAACTTTGCAAGCTCTGGATGTTGAAATTCCCAGGAATGATGGCAGTATCAGTAACAGAATAAAATTNGCTCAAGCACTTAAAATTGAATGTTGGATGCAGGCAAATAGGTCCAGTGNCCATTCTTTTAGGACTATGTTGGAAGTTATTGTTCATAATGCTTGTCTGAAGGACCACAATCTTGCGTATTCCTCCAACCTAGTGGCAGATGGTGTGAAGTTCAAAAAGGAGGAAAAGCCTTCTGGTTCAATTTACAAGCCTCTTCAATCTACTTCTACAGAAAAAGCACTCAAAGAACCCATGCTAATGGACTCTTCAGTTCAATCAATAGAATTAATTGACCTGGACAAAGAGGAGATGAATTTCAACAACAGGTCTGCACAGTCTAATGTGCATTGTGACTATTTGGCTACCAAAACAAAAAGCAGTTCAAATCTAAGTCCAGTGATTCCTTCCAAGTCTAGACCTAGCACTGCACCTTTGGCTTCCATCCATAATGATCATGATGAGANAAGTAGTAGCACAAGCTGTCATACTCATGGCGGATCAGAAAGTAGACCTAAGCANAAAGTATCTTCTGTTTTCGAAATGCTGTCTGCAAGCCCAGAAAAAGCGATAAATGCCAAAAAACAACAAATAAAAGAAGTACCTAAACATAAAACAGTAATTAACAGCAAAGAAATGTTACATTTTGAAAGTGGCTTTCAAAAGGACAATGGCATCGGTGGTTTACCAACTGGATTAACAAACCCAAATCTTGCAAGTAAAACTGTTCAGAATAGCTATGAGAAAAACCATGATGAAATATTTGAAATGTCAGATTCAAAACAAAGAAGCACTAATTTGGTGTATGACTTTGAGACTCTTAAAGACTTGCGAAACTTGATATTTGGATCAGTGAAATCACGTTTTTCTAGTGAATGGTTGAATCAAAGCTTTTCATTTTGTGATTGTACTGATGGAAGGCCAAGTCTTCTTCGTTTTGGGATTGTACAGCTGAAAGGAGGTCCCTGTGGCATTCTTGCTTGCGTGCAAGCAACTTTATTGAAGTATCTTTTATTCAGCTATGAGGAACGAGTGTCTAGTGCTTCTGTGCTAAATGTTTCTGATAGCAAACGAACTGAATGCTTGGCTAAAGCAATAGCAGAAATTCTGTGGAGGGCTGGTGGAAATAGACAGGCTTGGCTTGCTGTGCCTACACTACATGCCAAAATTTCTTGTCCACCTACTTTCAGATCAGATGGAATATCAGAAAATTTGTTGTTTAAGAGTTTTACTTCCTATGACAATCTACTCAATGGGGTGAAAGAAAATGTGCAGTTCTATGAAAAAGGGCGTGGTAGTTGCATTTTGCTGTTGTATTCAGCCATTTGTTCTAGAGGAATAGATGCTGTACATGATGACATGGATGAATCTGGTGGTAGACTTATGGGTGCTCACAACTACTGTACACAAGAAATGATAAATTTATTGCTTGTTGGTTGTGCTTCATCAAATGCATTTGACAAATCCATCAAACTTGATGGTTCAACTCTCTTAAAGGGTGTGCCTGGGCAAAGTAACATTGGAATGCTTTCTTTGTTTGAACATTATGATTCTTGTAAAATTGGTAAATACTACAAATATCCAAAATATCCATTGTGGGTGGTTTGTAGCGAAAGTCATTTTACTGTGCTCTTTTCACTTGATATGGAAGTGGCTATAGAAAACAGCACCTTGAAATGTTTTGATNTGTTCTATTATGATGGCTTGGCTAACCAAGATGAAGTTATCAGATTGTCAGTTGATACAACTGCATTGTTGGATGANTCTGAACTTCAGGGAGAATTAGTGCCACCATTAGAACACTGTATTCGCACAAGGTGGAAAAATGCCAGTATAAATTGGAATGGCACAGATCCTATACTGTAATGCAAGCTGATGTCCATGTTGTTAAGCTTGTACTGCATTGTTATAAGGTCAAGCATGCATGTTGCACTTCCTTTAATGCATTAACTGTTTAAATTCCTTCAGAATTTTTGATTCTGTAATTTGTATTGTGGTTAAAATAAGATCACCAAACAGTACCTGCTGCGAATCTTCACTTGTCTGTGTATGGAGTAAAAATTAACATTATATTTTTGCAAAGGCTATTTGTTGCCATTAACACCTTCGCTACCAGCGCACAAAATGTATTGTGATTACAAATTTTGTGACAACCACTAACCCAACCTTTGCACTTATGCAACAGCTGCAAGATTAATTTTTGAAATTTTGCAACAATTGCCAAAACATGCCAGTAGAAAACAGTTGGTGTATGACTAAACTGCGCAGTAGCCAGCATGTTAAACTCTATTTTACATTCAGTGTAGTTTATTAACTGTGTTGTTCAGGGGTGCATAATGCAGGACATGCGTGCACAACATGGTATGCCATAGGTTTGTATATGGCATGCAAGCTGTTAGGTATAGGTAAAAGGTGTCACATGTATGTCATTGTAATTTATATCAACAAGCTTGTTCACACACAGCACTCTGCTATCAGAAAGTACCAACAAAGTAGCTTAACGCAGTGTAGCTGTTGGAATTGATGACAATTTGTTTGAAAACAAAGAAGTTCAATTGTTATTTGTGGGTCAGGACAAATTTATATCAAAAATTTTGGCACACATTGCCGTTTGTGTTCAACACTCCTCATCTGGTTTGTGTTTCTGGTGCTATTTTTTTCATTTCAAAATCTCATGTTTGTTCTCCCTGAGCTTGAATTGACTCAGATTTTGAATAGAACTCATGGTTAGGTTACTGCATTTAACCTTGTTTGAGATATATACTGTACAAAGTAAATGTTAGTTTCACAAAATGTTTCCGAAATGTTTATCACTTTTGGATTTTCAAATTTCTGTGCACTGTACAATGTATAGGTACTTGTAAGTGTGCGTTTGTTGCTAAACATTTCATCTAGTTGATGCACATGCTCAAATACAAGTTGCTATCCTGTGTCACGCATGCATAAAACCATTGATGTAGGCAAAAGACAAGTGCATATATAGTAGTTTATACATGCATTGTAGTTCAGTATACTTGTTGAACAACTAATTTTATGTAGTGCAAGGCAGAAAGGTATGAAATTGCTTAAAATGTCAGTGATATAAAGAATGCAATCCTTGCACATGTAAGAAGGTGGGTGATAACTGTGATTTACGATTGTTTGCATTTATTCCATTTGCTGAGCCTGATGACCAAATGGTGTTTGTAAAATGTTTGGCATGTATACATCACTACATATGATCTCCACATGATGTGTCTTGCATTGTATGCCTTATGTACTGTATTTTTCAGACCGTAAGGCGCATTCAATGAAGCAAAACTTAGATACGTCAGATTGTATTCAACTGTTTCTACTGAGTGCCAGAGTCACCACTGGGAGTTTAATCTGTCATTGCATACCAGGGAGTTTAATGTCACACATGCCTAATCCGCTAGACACGAATAGAATAAGCTAAAAGTTGTGCATGTGTTTGATTCCGTGTGCACCAGTGTAGTCAGGAGCCTCACGGAGTAATACGATCTGTGGTATGTGCTAACTGCTGTCGGAACCACATACGCTGCTTATTGCACTTGTTGTTTTATTACATAACACCATGGTGTGCTTACAAAAAAATCATAACTAGCAATTAACTCTTTGGCATCTGGCTGCTTTCAGGGATTTTCAGAAAAAAAATGCCTAAACGCATGTGGCTTTGCATAGGAATTTCTCCGGTCCGGTATGCTCTGCGGACCTGGTAAAAGTCTCAAAAGACGTGGCAAGTCTTCTAGTCTGGACTTGAAAAAATTTTTTTTGCTTGGGGAGTGCAGGTTTTTTGTGAGTGACGTCTTAAGTGGAGGACTTTTAGGCCACCTTGGCCCACTTTGCCTGGCCCTGGGTGCCAACCGTTAGGTGGTAGTATTTCGCCGAAGTTTCTACTGGAAACTAGGTTACAATCCGAGTCTTTTGATACTTTGGATGACCTGCTAGGGTTTCGGGTTCAAAAAATTATGATCTAAGTTAGTAAAAATATTTGACTAATTAGCTAATTAATTAATTTGTTTATTTTACATCATAACTTTTGAACCAGAAACACTAGAAAGTCGATCAAAGGCTCAACAGACTTGGACTCGAGCCTAGTTTCCAATGAAAACTTCAGCAAAACACTTTGGCCTAGCGGTTGGGCCCTAGGCCAGGTAACATGAGCCAAAATGACC
>JGI24159J19872_10010183_pt1 | contig 12334 bp, 6 predicted proteins | sample Ectturendosymbi4_FD_19872 | JGI IMG/M metagenome (IMG submission 19872)
CGGAGAGGTTGCAACAACATTCCCTCCTTTTTACAACGAACCGCACCGATCGCACGTTCTTTGTGTGAAGGCTGAACTCCGCACGACCTTCACATCCCGGTCACAGCACCATTTTGTTGTGATCGGAAATCCCTAATCGGAAATGTTGACCATTGACAATAGAGTTCATGCTCGCAATCTCCTTTGCGTACGCTAGTCGTTACGTTCAATTGTTCACAAGTCAATATCGGCAGAGCTTCCACGTCGCAATGCCTCTTACTATTGCTTGCTCGCGCTACATACATAATGGTGTTGTTCTTCACGCACATCCCGTTCGTGGTGAATCACACAAACAACGCAACACCACCGGAGAGGTTGCAACAGTATAAATACTAGTTGTATGATGCGCTACTGTATGATTATCCATTTTCTGTGCTCTTGCGAATGACGATACAGCTGTGGTGAGGATAAAGCGATTTGCTCCTCTCAACGTTGGTCATGTGCTAACACCGTTTCTGTAATTTGCGCTGATGTTCAGCTAACCACTTTTTGTGCTCTTGTGTCTGTGATATGGCCACGAGTCCGCAATAAATTATTATTATTATTATTATCATTATGTCTTATGACCACAATCCCTGCGTTTTTATGAAGTGGCTTTTCGTTTAGAACAGTGGTTCGCAACATGGGCGGAATCGTCCGCTTGTGGACGTTTTTGAGAGGCAAGGGTGCGAAACAACACAGAAGGGGAGAAAATGCTCAACGATTAATCGATCATTAAGTTAACGTCAGTAGCCTAACATTATCACTTGTTAGTTTCTTGCAAAGTTTTATTTACTGTGATAATCACTGGAGGTTGTTGCTAACGCAATTTCACCGTTAAATTTTTGCTCTGGATCGTCTATGTGCCCGGCCACAGTGTGGATTATTTTCACAAGAATTCTTAACGTATTATCAGTGTCGTAATACAGTTGCTTAGTTCAGATATTTATTGGCTTGGTTCAGCTATTTAATACTTTCTTTAAATAAAATTATTTAACTTTACTACCTTGTGTTTGCTTTATCAGGCTTGGGGGGCGAAAACGACGTGTCAAGAGTGAAAAGGACGCGATGGAATAAAAATGCTTGAGAGACACTGGTTTAGAACCTATGTTCAACCCAAATGGCTGACAGTGCTAAAATGTATGCTATTATCTTGACTAGGGCCGCATATTGAAAGACATATTGATAAGGGCCGCACATGTAATTGCTTACTTTGATCTTAGCAAACTAAACTTAGCTTAACCTAATGCACTGAAAGCGTTTAAATCCATCTGCAATGGTAACAGACATGATGAAGTAGCTCTGAGGACCACCTGCATCAAAAATGTTGAATTCAAAATTATCAAAACAAGGACAGGTTGTCAGTATGTACTGTAGGATATTTTTACTACAGCGTAAACCTAAACTGGGCGGCACAAAACCCTCGACTGGGCCGCGGGTTGAACATAGGTGGCTTAGAATTAGGCCTATGGGTCTTGCTATTGCAGAGGTGGCCAACCAGTCAGAGACCATGAGCCAGATTTCTTACTGTGTTATAGCAAAAAGCCACATCGTGTACATTACAGTATGGATGGGCACACATGAACATAACCCATCTTTTACTCACCTACATGTTTTGCTTAGCTAGATTTATTGTAAATATCACAAACACCAACATGACAATAACAGAACTTTACAAGGCATTTTTTGTGATGCAAGTTATTTAGTGGGATTTCTGGTATATAATTACATAAGAGCCGCATGAAACTAGGCAAAGGGCAGCATGTGACTCGCGAGACGCAGGTTGGCCACCGCAATGCTATTGTATTCAGTGTCAACGCAAAATGAAAATCAACTTCTATTTGAGTGCATTTCGACTTGTTATAGTTAACTGAAAGCTCTGCTTTTGAAGTGTTCAAAATTTGAGTGGTGGTGCTAAAGTAGCTGTTGGTTTTTCAGGTGCTTTTATTTAGGTATTTTTGAAAAAGAAAAAACTTTGGCATTTTTCTGTCATAAGTGACAAATTCTAAAAATAGTTTTGAATCAATTGCTTTTTGTGGAGGTGCTCTGAGTGCACAAGATGTATTTTCATGTGAATTCAAGTTGTGATAGGGCTTTGTCAAGTGAAGGGTTTGGCTCTTATTTGGCCTTTTTTGATTGAGTGTTTGGCTTTTTTCAGCAGTTTTGTTGGCGGTTTTTGGCCTTTTTTACTGCAGTTTTGGCCTATTTAAAAAAAATAAATCTGGCAACCCTGTGACTGCCTGCGAACAAATCAGGGTGTGTGCTGTGGTGGTTGATTGTTTTAGTGAATTAGGTTTGTGCAGATTTCGATGTTGTACATTTTTTTCATCGCAGTGAAGTGATGTTTTCATCACTGTTTGCAATAAGTCGCGCTTATGGATGTCATCTTCATAACAACTCTTTGCTCTTATACTTATGTCATTTGTATAGTCTTCCCATTTATGTGAAACCTGTATTTACAATTATTCCATTTATTTATGTGGCCTACATACTGAAGAAAAAATGCACTATAATATCTTTCAGCTGTGGCTTGAGTAATGCACAAATAGCGGCTATCAGAAATGAAAAATGAGAAACATCTGTATCGCCCCAAATAAGCTGCCAGTAGCACTTATCTAAATAGTTAGTTGAGCTAGGCCACCAGCCACGTTTGATCGGGTTTTGGGACACCGGTAGAAACTATGGTTTCATTATAAAGACTACTATCAAAGCTTCCCTTACACGAGAGACCCTCCTTTGCCAGGCTAGATGCGCCACTGGTTATGTATTGTAAACACCTCACTCAAACCAACATTATATCAGAAAAAATACTGAACCGTTTGGGAGTGTTTGCGTTATTGGTTGAATCATTTCTACTTGCACCTTTGATTGAGGTAAGGCTTTTGTCAGTGTCTAAGGCAATTTAACATAGTTCTGGCGTGTTTTTTGTTTCATTGGTGAGGTTAGTGCAGTATCAACATTGAAAAACAAGTTAATAAACAGCATTAAAACTTGTTCAAACAGCATAACGTTTTACTAATACGAATAGATTCAATGCCTATTTTAGTGACGAAACTATCTGGCATGCGCCTGCTTTTGAAAACGAGTAAGATCGGTCGCCACCGACTAACAAAATGTTGCAAGCCTCTCCGCTGCGTAAATCACCACTCTTCAGCACGCTGAAAACAGCAGGTACAGAAAGTACACAAGGCCAGGTTGATACACTTCAACGATTTTCAGCGCGGCACTGCGAGCGGGAGTACTGGCATAGTGGATGTGCAAATAATTTCGAATTTTAGCGCCTTTGCTCTGCAGGCCACGTTTCCCACTGAGCAATAGCGCCGTGCTCCCTGCATGTGTTCTTTAGTCTGACCCATTCCAACTCTCTCTTCTTGTGCGCACCAAAGTGGAACGCTGTAATCTCGTTTTAATTCTCTTTGGAGTTTTTCAGTCATGCGTTGCGCAAAGACTCGCGAGTAACCGGTTCGGTTGCCGCTGCAGCTGTGTAACCTACAAATAATTTCGAATTCTCGGAGCCTTTGTTCTGCTTACGTCAAAGACGTTCTATTGCTGAGCGAGAAACGTGGCCTGCAACGTGGTTGACGGATGCTTGACAAAGAACATGGCAAGTGTTTGTCTAATTTATGACAATTTTTGACAAAAATATTGACAATGGCAATGTTCTTGGAAACATTTATTTTTCAGTGCGTATTTTTTGCAATTCAGATTTTGCACTTCTCAATTTTTGAAGTTTGACAATTAACAAAAGATTTTCCTTAATGGGAGCAAGACGCTCACTCAGTAGGCAAATTACAGCATCTGTTCAGATCATGTTGTCTGATTGTTGGCTACGGAATAATTCCTTTTTATTTACAGTTAAACACTGGAAGATATATTCCAGTCTAATCAATATTTACAGAATCATTATATACCAGGGGTGGCCAAACTACGGCTCGCGAAACGCATGTGGCTCTTCGAACCTTTGCATGCGGCTCTTTGAGCTTTCCGAAAATTTATGTATTTGTTTTGCAAGTGTAGAAATATTGTAAAGTGGTACTGTGGTAGCTTGCGTGCAGTAAAATATTACTTCTGCAAGTCGTTCCAAAAAGAATTATGTCACAAAAGCGTAGATTGCAAAAAAAATCGTGTTTTGTGATATTTATGTTGCGGGTTTTTGTAACTTGGGTTTTACGATATGAGGCTCATACATAGAATAGGTTTGGCCACCCCTGTTGCTGTTATATACTGATACTTTAATGCACACAAACCTAAGCACAGAGAGATCTGAACACAATAACACAAGTGAATTTCAAAATAAACACAGTTGATATCGGTTTTGAATGAAATGTAAAACTGCAAAGATTACGGCAATTTTTCAAGCAATAATCATATTTAAGCATATACTGCACTATGATCTGGTGCACATGGAAAAGATTAGCAACGATTGGTGTTGACTGTCTATTAGGGTGCATTTCAAAATTGCGTTGTTTCAAATTGTTTGCGCCCTATGATTATTATGTGAGACTTGGCTAAGCAAAAACCCATGTGAAAGGAAATTTGATTCTTATAATGTTTAGGGGGTCCACATCGACTTCAAAAATTTCTTCGTTTCGTTTTTGTCCTTTTTTTCATATTTTTTTGATGTGTCAATTTCATGTTAACTATTCACCACTAGTAACTAATTCAGGCTTTTTAAGCTCTTTTTTATCATCATTGCCTGGGTTAGAGCCTTCGCAGAACTTACTATAGCCTCATGGAGATGTATGTCTTTTGTAGCAGAAACTTCAATTTTGCACTTAAAAGCCTGTGATGAAGCATGTCCATATTTGGTAATGCTTCACAACTATGATAATGTCCATATTTCGTAAGTCTCTTCAATTACGATAATAACCATACTTGGGGAATACTTTTGCAGTGATGAGTAATGACTACATTTGGTATAAGTAGACCTGATCTATTGTTCTGAAGTCTGTTGTGTCATATCTCAATAGTAGATCATTCCCATTGGTCTCAGGTTGATCTAGTTTCAGTTCTCAGTCCTAAAATGTCTTCAAGGATCCCAGTTTATGGATTGGGTCCTCCTATAACCCAAGACGGTGGTCATATTACAGGAGGTCGTTTAGCAACCTGTGAACAAGTGCTGCGGTGCTACTTTGTTCAACTGCAAAATCCAACATTGACCAATCAGACTCAACGGGATAGTGTTAAAATTGTTATAAGAGAATTACTACCGTTTTATAAAAAAGCAGCCATCCGACCATTTCGGAAAAGAAAGTTGAAGAGAAAATTATTTCCCTTGCAACACGAAATGCAAAGTTACGAGCTATTCCAGCAGGCAGGAGAAATTCAGAAACGTCGAGGAGATAATTATTGGATGAGGAAAAACGTCTAAAGGCTACGTTTGCAATACGGCCGGCGGATGTGGAAAGCCGCTTAGTCCATGAACACGATGTGCTTTTTCTCAACGGATCGACAGACGATTATGGGATGCTGTGACAACAAGCTTAGGAAAAAAGTTAAATAGAAAAGCTGAAAGAGAGAGAGAGCACAAACTCTGAGAAAAGAGAAGGAAATGATGCAAAAATCAAATGATTTCAAGGCCACTGATGGGGATTTTGACAGTGGTTCTAATGAGACAGGTCCACAAGATGATGGGGAAGAGTCATACACCCCTCCTCCTGGCATACGGCCAAAGATATCTATAACTCTGCACACAGAGCCGGGAACTTCAGCATTTATTCCAAGAAATCTTTTACAGTCTCCAAAACTAACTACTTTGGCTACACGTCTCAAAATGATGCCAGCTCAGCAGGCCGCTAACACAGAGGCTTTAGTGTGTGAAATCGTTGACGATCCAGAGAGAATCTGTACGTCGTATGCTTACACAGAGAAAAATCGTCGTTCAACAAATGTCAAAACCGCAGAGGCCATACGTCGGGAATGGCAACCAGCTGCAATATTTGAGTTTACACTGGGATTCTAAGATTCTTTCTACTCTTGATGATAAATACAAAGATGAAGATAGACTTACTGTAGCTGTCGCCACACAAGATTCTGCAAAACTTTTAGGAATTCCAAAATACCCAACATGGCACTGATAAACTGTCTGGAACCATTAAAAGCCGTTCAACAGTTTCATTGTTACATGACTGAGGCTGTCAGATCAGTGTAGTTAATATGGTATTTGATACCGCATCTTCGAATACAGGACATGTGAGTGCTGCCTGTATCTGCGCAACAAGTTCTGGGGAGAGCCCTTCTATGGTCGGGCTGTCGACATCACATAGGGGAGTTAATTTTGAGTCATGTCTTCGAAGATCTTCGCATAGAAGCCAGTAAGTCACCTGAAATTTCGATTTTCAAAATACTGAGAACGGATTACAATGTGATAAACCTTACGCCTAAGTCGCCCATCAAGACATACCATATTGAGACAATAAATGAAGAGGGGCAAACGCTCGCAGAAAAGCTCCGTGCTGAAACTTTACTACAGTGTTCCATGGATTATGATTTCGTGCGCGATGACTACAGGGACTTGACAGAATTGACAATTTTGTACTTAAATGGCCACACAAAGAAAGCTGTAAGTATCAAACGGCCGGGTGCTTTACACAACGCCCGTTGGATGGCGAAGCTATTGTATGTAATTAAGCTGTGCTTATTAGAAGATTAGATCAGTGCGTTGCCAGCAGGGACAATAACCACAAAACAGCAAATATCAAACTGCACAAATCTGCGCTGTTTGTCTGTTTGGTGTATGTGCTCTGGTGGTTGAAATGCCCAAAAGTGATAGACAACGATTTCGATCTATATAAAAAATCGTAGAGTACAAAAGTATTGATTCTGGAGTTTCTGAGAGTGCTATCCGCTCATTTAACAGGCACTTGTGGTATCTGACATCTTAATATGTATCGATTACTCTGTTTTGTGATAAAATAGAAAATGATAAGAAAAGGAAAATTGTGGCAGCACTACATTCTGCCAAAGAAAATGTCACACAACGCCTACATTTCCAAGCACGAGATTTGGAACAGGCTTTGGCAAACCTAACTTTTTTGAATTTTCCGAAGTCAAAGAGTTGAGCGAAATGGTTGTCATTGATCCTTGGTTCTTTTTTCAAATTCTTAGCATGAAAACAAATTTTTTGAATCAGCCAGTTTGTGAATGGCCAAGGAATGCCAGAGCTGCCAAGCAGAAAATTCGATGATTAAATTGCACTAATGACCTTGCAGAACACGGTGTTCGAATGAGTTCTGATTTTCTGTCTACTGCAAAAATTGAGAAAAATTATCAAAATGTTGTTCAAGTGGTTGAAAATTCAAGAGATGAGAAGACAGATCTGAGAAGAAAATCTTGCAAAAGGAAATTAAATCTGTGTAATACCACTGATAAGTGAATCTGTGTGAACGTTTTCCACCTGTTTGTGTCACTGGTATCCATATGGAAGTATTGAAGGAAGTAAAGCCGAAAAATAATATTGTAGGGGTTTCCGTCGTATAGGAACCTACGTTGAGGTTTGGGGTGTTGCCCAGCGTAGAGGTTGCTTTCAAGGAATGCTGTCGTTGCATGCAGAGATGCTGGTTTCCCCAAACGCTACCAACAAGACAGCCTAGTCATTGTATGAGTACTCTTCTAACTCCCGACTAAAACTGCCTGACATTTTAAGTTGCCAAGCCGAAGCAAGGCGTTTGGCTCTCACCACTTGATATTTCGTTTCACAGATTTCCTGGTGCACAATCTTTCTTTACAAAACGCTTCTGATTAGCAGCAGCAGAAATAGCTTTACGATGCCCCGGGCAGCAGAAACAGCCAACGTGGTCCGTGCGCTAGCGATACACAACTCGACTCTCTGCAACGTGGTGTCCGCGCCGAAAAAAGACAAAACTTCTAAAGCAAAATGCGAAATAGAGGTTATTTGCGCGGACGCAGTGGAACGCGGGCGCAGTGGAGCGCGCACACACGAAATCCCTTGACGCGAATAACAAGTTGATACAAACCAGATCTCACGTACGGGATACAATAGCGAGTAGGCAACGGCAAGTCATAATGCGAAAAGTTAAATCCACTATAACTCCACAACCAAATAGAAATCAGACAATGGCAGATCGGAGACCTCACGCCCATGCGGAGGCCGCTGCTGCCCGGCTTGGCTTGGGTTCTAGGAGGCAGGCGCACACCGGGCGTCATCCTGCTACTGCTTTCCTAAATATCGCTTGTTAGAATGTTCGTTCATTGAGTGTCCATAACGACTGTGACTCCCACTCTCCAAGCATTAATTGACTTGGAACTTGCTCGTTTGAGCATTGACATATGCGCACTCAGTGAAACCTGGCTCGTTGGAACCGGATCCATTCGAGAAGGTCACTACACCTTCTTTTGGTCTGGATAGCCTGATGGATCAAGACCAAGACATGGTTCAGGTTTTGCCGTTAGAAACTCCTTGGTCCCGTGCATGGAGAACCTGGTTGCAGTCTCATCTCTCTCATGACTTTACGACTTAAGCTTTACTCCGGTTACCTCACTGTTCTTTCACCATATGCGCCGACCCTTGCTGCCTCCTCTGAGAAGAAAGATGCATTCTGCGATCAGTTGTCGAGGTCTGTCAGATTGATCCGGCGGGGCAACGTCTTGCACTTGCCGGTGACTTCAGTGCCCGTGTTGGTGCAGATTATACCAACTGGTCCGGTACACTTGGTGCGCATGGAGTGGGAAACCTGAACGAAAATGGTCAACGTCTACTTGAGCTATGCTCTGCCTTCCATCTCTGTCTTGCAGACACGTATTTCGCTGGCTCCATGAGCTCCAAAGTCACATGGATGCACTCTCGTTCTAGACGGTGGCATCAACTCGATCACGTCATCGTGAGGAGGAGACAGCTGAACAAAGTCCTTCACTGTTGTAGCATGCATTCTGCGGACTGCAACACAGATCATGCATTGGTCCGTTGTAAGCTTGCCTTGGGGACTAGAAAATTTCATCTATCTCGCAGCAGACCATCTCCTTCCATTAATTTCTCTGCAACCAAAGACCCTGTTGAAGTAAAACGATTTCAGACTTTGTTTTGAAACTACCTCAACTCATCCTCTCCTGCTCCCAAGGATCATGAAGACGCCTGGGCAGAATTCCGCGCTGTAGGCATAGATAGTGCTGTCATTGCTTTCGGTCGCCCATCAAGAAAGCAGCCGAACTGGTTTCGTGACAGTGCTGACTTGTTCTTACCAGCATTAGAAACAAAGCGCAAAGCTAGAGCTATACCTCGTGCTCATGACACCCGTAATGCCAGATTACGCCTAAACACCCCAAAACATGACATGCAACGTCTCACTCGCTCAGCCCTGCATCGGTACTGGACTAATCTCAGCCAACGCATTCAGTGCTGTGCAGACACTGGTGACCTCCACGACATGTACCAGGGTATCAAAGAAGCAATCGGTCCAACATCCAAAAAGACTGCCACTGTTTTGTACGAAGACGGTAGACCCATCAGCGACCCTGGAAAGCAGCTTGATCGCTGGGCTGATCACTTCAGCTACCTCTATAACAAAGATGTACCTTTGAAGCTAGGGGCAATTAATGCACTGCCGATGATCCCAACGATTCACGAGTTGGACGCCAACATCCCTCTGGTCGCAGTGAAAGTTGCAATCAAATTGCTAAAAACCAACAAAGCTTCGGGAGCTGATGGCATACCTGCCGAAGTCCTGAAATGTGACAGCGAAGCCCTAGCTGGTGAACTGCACGCGGTCTTCGAACTATGCTGGCCCACCCACTGTCTGCTGCAGGACTTCAAGGATGCCAACATTATCACTCTGTACACGAATAAAGGAAGTCGGCAGGACTGCAACAATTATAGAGGAATCTTGCTACTTAGTGTTGCTGGGAAAGTCTTATCCCGCGTGCTTCTCCCAAGATTGCAAGTCATCGCAGACAGGGTCCTGCCGGAAAATCAATGTGAATTCCGTGCATCGCGCTCAACCATTGACGCGGTGTTCACTTTAAGACAACTTCAGGAAAAATGTATCGACCAACAGCGTCTTTTGTACGTGGTGTTCATAGACTTGACCAAGCCTTTTGACCTTGTTAGTAAGTCTGCTTTATTCGCGATCCTCAGGCGCTTTGGCTGCCATGACACATTGCTCAACATTATACTGAAGCTCCACGATGACATGCATGCTACTATTCAAGTCAGTGGCTCGAGAATTCACCGTTTTCCAATCAAACGCGGTGTCAAGCAGGGGTGCGTTCTTGCTCCCACTCTTTGCAATTTCCTTTGCTGCACTGCTTATACGTGCCTTTTCGAAGCCGTCTGGTGTATTGTGGCATTGTCGCACCTCTGGGAAATTATTTGATCTTTCTCGTTTTCGGGTCATGTCGAAAGTCAGACGACTATTCATCCGAGAACTGCTGCATGCGGACGATGCTGCCTTTGTGACAACCTCCACATCCACCCTTCAAAGCCTATGCAGCTCCTTCGCTAGTGCCTGTGCCGAATTTCATACTACTATCAGCCTGAGCAAAATCGTGATCTTATCTCAGGGACCTTGCTCTTCCCCGCACATCAGTGTTAACGGAGTTGTGCTGCAATCAGTCGACAAATTCTGTTACCTGGGGTCCGCAGTCGACAACACGAACTCTCTGAAATCGGAGCTTGACATTCGCATAGGCAAGGCCGCGACAACGCTTGGTCAACTTCGTCCACGTGTTTGCCGTTTGGTCCAATGGCAACCTCTCCATCCAAATTAAAACCCAAGTGTACATGGCCTGTGTTGTCAGTGTGCTACTCTATGGTTGTGAAACGTGGACAACAAACAGGCACCAAGAACGCCGTCTTAACGCTTTTCACATGCGTTATCTCCACTCTATCTTGGGGTTGTCCTGGAAGGACCGTGTGCCCAATACCTCAATACTGCAAACGACTGGTTCTTGCAAACTCACAACCATCATCAGACATCGACGTCTACGATGGGCTGGTTATGTGTGCCGGATGGAGGACAACCGCCTTCCAAAGCAAGTTTATATAGTGAACTACCCAATGCTCCCCGACCGATTGGACGTCCAAAATTGCGTTTCCGGGACGTGCTAAAGCGTGACCCAAACGCGTTTAGCATCACAAGTAGGGGAAGGTGGGGTACAGTCGACACTTTCTCGCATTTTCAACCACTGGTGCTTTAGTTCAAGTCCAAACAACCTCAAAATTTGTCACACAATAAAGCAACTCCATATACACAATATCATGCCAAAACATGAAAACCACAACCTTCAGAACAAAATTTAGACTCAATTTGAAAAGGGTATTTTTTCTGTGGAGTGTGCCCATGGGCACACTCGACATAAGCATGGGGTACACCTGACCGGTCAATAAAAATGTTGGGTTGCAAAGTTGGGAAAAACAACAATTGGAAGTTCAAATAAGCACAGTTAGGAAAACAAAGAAACACACATCGTGGTGTAGTTAATTTACAGATGAAAGCGCATGCCTGTGTGCTCAGACGAGTGTATAGAATTTAATTAAAAGAATTTGGTGTGTTTAAAAATGTTTCAGCAAAATACAAAAAACTTAAAAACAAAAATACAACAAAAACTAATTATTTTGATACCAAAAATCAAAGCAAAGAAGAAATAGAATCGAGTGCACTTTCATACTGAAAAGAATGGGATGTGCAAAGAAAAAAGACATTAAAGTAAATATACGGTACATAAAAAATAAAACAAAGTTACAAAATACTAGAACACACAGTATTTTATTCTTGATAAGTGAAATGTTGCTATAGTTCATAATCATGTAGCCTACCTTTTCCATGCAAGAGGCGTTTCGTAACTTTCCATTTGAAGGTTCAAGTGGTTGAAATACAGTCTGGTATAAGACTGCACTTTTGGGCCAACAAATGTAAAGGAACATTTTCTAAGGAAAAGTTAATTCCAGGTAAAAACGGGTTGTTAGAGGTTGATAGTCTAGTATGGCAAGAATGAATGGAGCTGATTTGAATAAAAAAGTCATCAAAATGGTTTGGAAGCAGTTAGTTGTAAAAAGAATGTGCATGAGTTTGGCTACGGACAAAGTATAAAGTTTGGGAAGGCAGAGGATGTTCAAGTGCTGGAAAGGTCTGAAAGATGCCGTTTTAGTTGGTCTTGTTGGTTTTATAGTAGGTTATTATTCCTCTGTATTCCTCTCCTGACTACTGCCTTGTCGCGGCGGAGGGGCTTGCGTACCTCTGCGGCCCCTAGAGCTATGCTGGCCGGAGCGCAAGCTCCCAGCAGGGCCACCCATGCCAGACAGGTCAAAGGATAGAGGTCTGACTAATGTAGTTGTAGGTAGGCAGGTTCGCCAGCCTGTCTT
>JGI24159J19872_10010186_pt1 | contig 12332 bp, 8 predicted proteins | sample Ectturendosymbi4_FD_19872 | JGI IMG/M metagenome (IMG submission 19872)
TTTGATGAGGGAGTGAACAGAGTTCACCTGGTGAAATAAACAGGGTTTAGTTTCACGGATTCGATGTTTTTCTGAGGAAAACAAATTGCGGGCATAACGGCATTACTTTACTATATACCGTGCACACTGTTCTCACCTTTTAGTGATCTTCTTTATGGTGGTAAGCATAGCTTACAGGAGTGAGCAACTTGTCATAGTTGTTCACCTCGTATAATCAACACTACGTTAATTATACGGGCGGACGAATCTTCTTCTTTGAGTGAATAACTGCCATAGCTATTCACCTCGCATAACCAACATTACGTCAGTTACACGGCTCGACGAATTTTCTTCTTTGAGTGAATAACTGCCATAGCTATTCACCTCGCATGACCAGCACTACTTCAGTTACACGGCTCGACGAATCTTCTTCCTTGAGTGAATAACTGCCATAGCTATTTACCTCGCATAACCAACACTACGTCAGTTACACGGCTCGACGAATCTTCTTCTTTGAGTGAATAACTGCCATAGCAATTCACCTCGCATAACCAACACTACGTCAGTTACACGGCTCGACGAATCTTCTTTTCTTCTTCTTGAATGCTTCTCTTGAGGTCTTCTTGCTCCGAGTTCATGCCGCAACACAACTCAGCTGGTTGGTGTTTTTTGGCTGTTTTTATAGCTGCTGAGTTATGTTTGTTCTTTGAAAACGCCTCGTTTCCATGGTCTAGAACGGTCTTGTGACTCTCCTGCAGGTGGGCGTTTTATTGTTCTTTCTTTATATTTTGTTGTTATCAAGCCTCAGTCATGTGCTACTTGTGTCACCATATTGCTTTCGTGTGTCGGTGGATGTTGCACGTGACTGCACGTGATCTTTCTTTGTTCTTTATATTTCAACTGTCAAGGTTTGCGTGCTTGGATGTCTACCACGCTTTCCTATCGTTTTTGTGTTTCTACCGACAAATCCTTTCTTTAGTGGGTGTTTATCGTGTCTCGTGCTTTAGAAGCCTTATGGTTAAGCCTGTGTTTCCTTAGGTCATAACCTCTTGTAACCTTTAGTTTATCGTTGCCTCGGTTATTCTTTCTTCTAATGTCACGAGGTCTTGGTTGCTTGGTTACAAGTTCTTGGTTTTGTCCAGTTTTGAGTTTATGGTTTCGTAAAATTATTCAATGTGGGGTGTTTACTTAAGGTTTCTTTGAAATTGTGTTTTGGGAACAAAGTTCCCACAACATTATCTAAGTACCTGCATGTCATGAAGCTACGTTTCGACGCGATTTTGTACTCATAACTTTGGTAACGCAAATTATCTTGTGGGACACATCAAACGTCCACGCGGTCCGCAGGTTCCCCACCCCTGGTCTAGACCAACGTCGTTTAATATTTCATTGAAATGTGTTAAGCTTTTTCTAACTAAAATAATCTACTGTAACACACACACAACAATCAATACTGAGAAAGCTCGCGGGCCTCATGTGGCCCGCGGACCTGCAGTTGGACCACGCTGCTACAGAAGAATGAGCGCGACGGATTCAAGTGAATGATGAGCATTCTCTTTTTATGGGGTTGAGAATTGGTTATTGTTACGTATAATANGTGGAACAAAACGCCTGAATCTATTTTTNAAATTACACGAGGCTAGTGAGGTACTCAATAAATATGTAGTGGGAGTGTGGTCAGATAACTTCACCGCTGCCTTTTTCGTTAGTTTCAGTTTCAATGTGACTGAATTCCCTCGATATCAGCAACAAAAACAGAGTAAAGTAATGTTTATGAATAGGAACAACAACTTGTTCAGTCAATGTAACGAACACGTGTAGTGTTAATTTGTATGGCCTCGGAGAGAGAATTTATTGGCGCAAAGATTAAACAAAAAAACATCAGTCGTCACAAACTTTCCAGAAGGGCCCCGAAAATGAAAATTCGCCTCTGTGGGACTGGGACTCAAATTTTAGGCTCAGGCTCCAGCTCCAACAACCAAAAATTTTGAACTTTGGCTCCGGGTTCAAAATGATTTGGTAAGGTGAAAATAGTAAATCAAAATGTATTATTTGTACAATTGTATTATTGCACAAGAATAGACGAGTTATCGCGAAATGATATATTGGATACAAAGTGAGACATGTGCAAAAAAGTTTGAGAAATCTCTGATCAACACACAAACGAGGAAAACTATGTACACACACGGCAACGCTCACCAATAAATTAACTCACTTGCCCCACAAACTGGGACTGTGGAACCGGAACCCAAATTTCTGGCTTTGGCTCCATCTAAAGTTTTTGGCTCCGGCTCCATCTCCAATCATCCAAAGTTATTTGGCGTCAGGATCCAGCTCCACAGCCCTGTCCATGGCTGTGGGCACGAACTTGTTTATCCCAAGGTATTCTTTTGAGGAGTTTACCTAATACAACTTCAGACTGGAATGATCGAATATCACTATGTGAATCTTTGCATCTTAGGCTGACCATCGATGATAAGAACAAAATATTGCTGTGTGTTCAAATGAGCGCTTCAGCTTCAGAAATATGTTGCATAAAATACTTTAGAATCTATATGTGGCTACCGCAGCCAGCCCAGTAAAGAAAATTCTGCAAAACAGCAGTCTTTGCAGCGAGAGTCGATTTGTAACCACAGCGTATAGTGTTGGAGTTGTTGGTATGTTCCAGTTCTCAGTTTCGTTTGCACCACTCAAGCTTTCTATCCAAAGCATTACCGTTTTCTTCGAACGTATGTGAAGGAAAAATTTAATGTTAGGTTTAGCACGTGACAGTTTCGTGAAGAGCAGAAAGAATCGACTAACGCCAACGTGATCCACTGTCACCACAAGATATTGTCTTCATTTTTCAGATGGCTGATGGAATTCACTGATGTATATCCAAGCTTTCGGAGGACATAACCACAGTGCTTTTGCATTGTGATAACCTGGTTGAGGCTGAGATGCCTTCTCCAGCCATTCAACACTTCTTCTGCTGTCCTGGAAGTTCCGAATTGCGATTCTGTTGCACGGTTTTGAGCATTCTGAAAAAGAACGTGCAGGTAATCTGTTTTTTTGATATGTGAAAAGCTGTGTTAACGGTTTGTGCCCAGCAAAAAGCTTAATGAGCATTCTTCAAAAATAACGTTGGATCCAGTCCGAAGTACTTGCCTTAAGTGAAAGTTCAACGTTAGTGTTGATTTGCATGTTGTTATTCATGACCCACAGACACAGTCACAGGAAGAGCAGTGTCCGCAGATAAAAGTAAGAATAAACAAAATCACCTCTTTTCTGCTGTGGGCGTTGTTTATTTCTAGGATCAATATTTCGCTGTAACTTTTTTTTCTCTGGGCCGTTTGAAACCAGATACAATTAACATATAATGAAAAGCTTACATTTTTTCTCGTTATTCGTCAGTAAGGTTTATTGTGTTTGGTATAAAAATGAGCAGCGGAATTTCACATCCAAAGGTTTTATTTTTTGTCCCCAGCGTGTCCTGGTGAGCAAAACAAGTGCTCGGCATTCAAGATGCAGCCGATGCATCTCGAAGATGACTAGACCTTTGCCAAGAATCCACAATCACGATACCCTTTTTGCTCTGTTTTGACACATTTTATCTGTTTCAATGAGGCTTAGGACAGTATTGACTTCTTGATTTAACATTATTGTGTTGAATGATTAGTCACTACAAGAATTGACAACAAAATTTATGTCATCCGATGGAGATCCGTGGAGTTGCGACATGAGAAATTGTATTGTTGACTCTGAAGGTAACGATTTAATTTTGAGCTCTGTTGATAGCCAAGAAGACGTGTCAAAAAATCCCATGGTAAATTTCACTGTGTATGCAATAACAGTATCTTCAATCTTACTCGGTTGAAGGTATTGGCGACCAAGGTCAGTTCAAACGTTAAAGCAATCTATAACTTGACTGTACTTTGACCTGACACTACTGTAGTATCGAAGACTTTATTCAAAGTTTAAACGGTCTTAGAACAGAACTACATGCAACGAACAATTACGTTGGCGAACAAGCCGACTCATGCCTCACACAAATGTAGAAGAACAAATGCCACGATTCAAACTGAAACAGTGGCGTAGACGCCAAGCCAAGAGTCGCGCTTGGAGCAAACGCACGTGATTAATTATTACTCCATACTTCTAAATGCATCACTTGCAAAATAAATAATGAAGAAATTATTTTGCACCATACGTCTTGTTCTATTGCACACTGAAATTTGCGCGTAGTCTAATCTGTAAATGAAATCTGTGTTTCGAAAGCGTGCGTTATAAAATCAAGCATTCGGAACGATTACCTCCTACTACACGCATTCCATCACTGCTATCAAGAAGGACGCTCTTTCACTTAACACTAATGCTTTTTTGTGGTAGTCACAGATGTAAAAGCGGGAAAATTTTTGATGTGCAAAGGATTTTGCCCGACTTTTCCCAAATTTTCCCGAAAAATATTGTGCGGCAAACTTGCCCCGTACAAATTTTCTGTAGCAGTTAGTCACTCATCATCAACTCTCACGAACTGTAAAACACAAAGTTAACGACATACTTTCTTTTTTGGGGAGATAAATAATTTTTTGGAGAAAAAAGATCAGACTTTTTTATTCAGTCAGACTCATTGATCACTCAATAAGAAACAAAGGTGTCGAAACTTCTGTACCCAAATTTTCAGGGATTTTGCCCGAATTTTCGACAAATGAAAACTTTCGGGGGTTCGCTTTCACCCCAGTTCCTACACCGCTTGCGGTAGTCACTGGTATCGCGGCTGGCTGTTTGCTATCATTCAGCTAAGATATTTTGCGCGTAACAAGTGAGAACGAGTTACTTCGAAAAACAAACGTCTTCAACAGTGCACATGACAGACGATACCCTAAATTACCATGCATCAGTTCGAAGTTTTATCACACGAGCCTCAACATGGAAATTGAAATCTCGCAGGCACGCTCTACCTTATGCAGCTGCTGATCTGAGGGCTATCAGAGTGCTAACAGATGAACCAAAAGTGGCCTATTGCCTCTGACGAAGAAGGTTAATATTTTGACAAAGAACCACTGTTCCTGAAAAGTTGAACAAAATAATAACATTGGATTGGAAGGATCTATGTTTACTGCAAATGATTTACATGAAGTAAATGAACTTTGGCTTGAGTTGATCTTGTACGACACATAGGTGGTGTTCGTGAATTTTTGCACGTTATGACCATTGATATAGTGGGGAACACGGAAAACGTCGCAGCCAACTCTTTGAAAAAGATAACCCCGTTCCATCACTTTTTCATGTGTTACGACGCAGGGGCGGATCCATGGGGGGCGATTGGGGCGATCGCCACCCCTAAAACCTACGAAAGTAACTTCATTCACCATAATTTTGTACAATTGCGAAAACAGCATTCGCGATATAAGGCCATTTTGTCGTTCATTGTTTTGTCACAGCTATGTTGTGAAGTACACTTCATCCTTCTTACAGTAACGAAGCTGTTATGAAACTTTACCAGATATTACTGAAATCGCCCCCCCTGAACCTTGCTGGCTGGATCCGCCCCTGGCGTCATGTACACATTGTTGGAATGGTTGTAATTTCTTGGGAAATTAACACAAAATAAAAGTCTCAACTGTGTCGACTACAGCAAATCACCTCTTCGTTTTGATAGAGCGTGGTCAAACTCTTTTTGACACGACGCCACTGGCTATAACTGGGTATATGCATTATATTGGCATAATGTATATTCTGCTTAGAAAACACTGCTTTGGGTGAGGATTGTGCTAGTTTTATGGGCACAAGTAATAGGAAAGTGCCCATCCAATTCTCGGAAGAAATTTTGTTTGTAGGATATTTTTCATTCCAAAACGTGTTTCTGACCAATTTTTGCTACCATTTTGCTCTCATTAAAGCGCTGCGAGGCCTAAAACTTGGAGAAATTTAGAGCTAATTACGTTGCAGGAAGCACTATCACAAATTGATGCATTACCTGGGGAAGCTCCTTCCACGATCTAATTATCTTTGCAATGCAATCAGGAAAAGGCCGTGTTCAGCAAACATTCTCTCGAAGCCTTACCGCAGTCTAGCCGTTGTGTTCAAATTGCATTGCATTCAAACGTAAGGCGTTGATTGCTTGTGCTAATAGCCATAGAAAATTATTGCGAATAAGCATTCATGTTTCGCCATGAAGATGTGGTTGTTGTTCGTTCATACTGAATACATGTAAAAGACATTTAAGCTAAATAATTTATTGTGTTCTTAGTAGATAGAGCTTGTAAACTGGCGCTGTATTGGCATTATGTTTACACCCAATATCCCCGTATCGAATAAGCTGGAATCGTTATTGTGGCCCAATGACATACTGCTAGATTTTTACGAGAAGCACAAATCTGTTTGGGGAAAACGCTTGAGCAATATGCCCGGTTCAACTGCTTTGCCAAGCAATTGTTTTAGCACAGGACTACAGTTGTGCACAAGTGTGGTATACATTTCCGAATAAAAGAGTCTGTAATACTCCACCAAAACTAAGGTGTATTTTGCAACTGTTAACGTAATTGTACTTTTTTCTGTTGAGATAAAGGTGCCGGCATTTCGGTGCGACATGAACAAGTCGGGAAATGCCATTCCTTCTTCAAAAGAGATGGGGGAATGCGTTCTCCCTCTGTTTCTCCCTGGCGAGTTTAGCGTTTCTTCCGCAAAGTTTTTTTCTACACTTGCAAATGTTTGGTTTTAAGATGATTTTCATATTAAACTATGCAGCCACTGACAACATATAACGCAGCCTTAGCTGCACGCCCTTGAACAACGTACAACATTTATATCAAGCTACCAACGCTCTTTCACCAGCAGGGGCGAAAGCACGTAAAAAAATTTAAAAAATATCAGATGCAACTATTCGGTTCGTGTCGCTTTGTGCGGGTGATGAGGAATTGCATCGGTGTACGTGAAAAATTCAGGAACTTCATTTTCGTCGTGTGGTTGAAAAGACCACGGGTGGGCGGTTAGTTTTGCATCTAACAAGTTTTTGACCGAAAAGAAAAACATCTAAATGAAAGATCTAATATCAAAAGCGCGTTTCATCAAATGAATTACCTGTCACTTAAATTATCGAAAATGGTACCTTTGACTCTGTTGAATTTAATAGCCATGTTCGCACGGACATAGGGGGGTTTAGACCAACGAACCGATATATTTTTTCCATCGCTTTGGTTGGATTTGTAGCGATATCTTCGTGGCGAATGGGCAAATATTCATCAGACTCTGTGAAAATAACGGAACGAAATCAGGTCAACTTGCACTGACGTAGAGGAAGTATATGCAATTATTGATGTTGACATAGAACGCATCAGTTCTCACGATCCCACTCTATGGACCTGAAACATGGCCACTAATATACTGTCGCTAAGGGTTTGATAGGCGTGCCCGTATAATCGTAACCTTCGCGGTGGCCTAACTACATCTTCAACAAGGAGTCGTGTGAGCTTTCTCAGCAACTGCCTACACTACAGCATCCTGCCTTGTAGCGCAACGTACGCTGGTATGTCATCTTCACCGGCTTCCACTAGAACACCACACACGGGCAATCCTGAAGATTAATCCAAAACTCCACAGCTGGAAACGTCCTTGGGTTGCACCTCGCACCCAGTGGCTAGATGGGTGCTGTCAAAAATATCTAGATCAGTGCGTTTCAACCTTAAACTATATGCACACAACATGCGTCGTGTGCGTTTTTTGGAAGTATGAGTTTGATTTCGTGACATCACGCCCTGTTCTGATGCGTCTATTTAGGTCTGCGTTCGAGTAGAACCTGTTTCTATACTGACCGGACGCATCAGACGCGCTGCCCATGGTTCGGGAAAGAGCGGTGGTGTAATGTACTCTTTCTCTAGAAACACTGCTTTGGGAAACTTTTGGTAGACAAACACACAATGTTACTTTTCACAATGTGAATAAATTAGGGACATCTTACGATAAAAGCTTCTAAACACTGTGTAAAACGATTGAAAGATACAGTGCCATTAAAGTAAATAACTGGATTTCTCATTGATGTAAAATGTTGAGTTTTCACATAGCCTACGCCCTTGTTTGANATTATTATAACTGTATCNTTTTCTCATTTATCTGTACCCTTGACACTCGTTAAATCAGACCACAATTATATGGGATATCGGATTATTGGCTGACTCATGAGTTTCCACTTTCATGCAATCATGACAATTCCATGTCATCTGTTATCACAATTATTTTTTCATTTAATTTTGGTTTTTGCACTGAGCTGCTATTTTGCTTGAAGTTGACAATATTTTTCAATTTTCGGGGTTGTTGCAAGTTGCAACGTCCCTTGCCCTCCAGTCTCGTACGCCCTGGAATATTTGTACTGTTTGGGATGATGTGTACACTAGTTCTAGTAATTAGCGCTAAGCTCATGTCTGGGCAGTGCTGCTTTGTTTCTGTTTGCGTAGTTTTGTGCTGCGCGCCCGCGAATGAAGTGGAACTTTTGACGCCCTCCTTGATAAGTTGTTGGACTAAGTCAACAGCGCCTAAGAGTTTTTGAAAGTAACTTTTTGATCCTATTTTTAAAATGCCTTCGAATAGCTTTAGCTGTGTTTCACATAGTGTTTCAAGTAAGTAGTTAGAACTTTCTTGCGAAAAATACTGTACCCCCATAATATGAAAATGTGTAAGGTTTCGCTCCGTAAATACTGTTGCCAAAACGCAAAAAAACACTCCAATTCATGAATTCTGTGGTGAGTTTTTCATGCTTGACATATAAAGTACATATCAATTTTTTCTGCAGATAGAAAACAAAACAAGGCACTATGACGCAATAGATACTCGCCTGAGAAGATTAGAAACAGTTGGGAACATATTTATTATAGTTTTGAAATCTTTCCAGCTATACAAATCATAAAATGGACTCATAAGCGTTACCTTTACTCCAAAATGAACCAGCAAAAATGAGGTTGTTCGTCATTCTCTTGCATAAAGTTCTGATAACGTCCTGCAGAGTCTCATCTTTCGCTTCGTCGAAAGGCAACTTTAAAAGTCACATTTTACACTTTTTTGTTGCTTCAAAATGCATCCGTCACCGCACGAAGGATTTCACTTTTCTATTTTAAGTTGAGGAAAGTAAGCATTGCAACATGCTCTTAGCTGATTTTCTTTATATTTTTTATTTTAAGTATTTTATAAACTTTCGTTACCGTGTTACATCGGTCTACATGGTTAATTAAAGTCACCAAAATTACTGCTCCATATAGGCCAACGTTTCTGGAGCAGTAGTGTTGGTCTGGGTATCGGCCGTAATCTTTTTCNCTTGTAACTGCAGAGAGAACTAAGCGTNGACTGTAAAGGAAAAATAACAGATTTATGGGAGCTGTCGCGAATACGGCGACTGNAGCGCATTTTTTCTGGGCAAATTACCCGGTAACGAAAGTGAATTATTTTTTATGCGAGCCGTNAATTATAAAGTCATCAGAATATGATAAATGCTATGCTTATGACTTTATTGCACAACTTGTAGTAGTTGCTGACCAATAATGNGTCTTCCACATTTAAATCACGAAAGAAGAATGAAGCAAGCCANTAAAATGCAACTGTTCTGTGCTTGTGCTGCCTTTCCGACAGGAANAGCCTACTTGAAATACTTTGCTTAAAAATCTAACAACTTGCATTAACCTGTTCAGCAGGGGCGTCCGCAGGGGTGGAAACACGGGGATTTGCTCCTCCCCTGGGAACTGGGACTGAAAAGCAAAAATTTATTGACAACTTGAAGTCAGCAGCTTAATTCCGATCCATCGATTTAATTCTTGCAATTTCTGTTTATTTGCCTGCATGACACTCATGCTGCACAAGGTTGAAGAGCCAGGACCACTGTTATGGTGTCATGTAATGATGAGCTTGCAGTTCATTTATGTCCCGCTCCTTTGCCTGCAGAGGAAGGTTGCGAAGCTGGCGAGCGATTTGTTCTACTATTTATCTTTATTGTGTAACAATAAAATAGCAACAAATCTTCAAAGGTTCACCGCTTCAAGTTGCGGTAGTAGGCGTTTTACAGCATATACAACTGGTGAAACTAGACATCTTGGCAGGTATAATGCTACGAGACAGTGACTGCTGGTAGCGAGTGGGCCATGTAGCTTTATACTGTGTGAAAAGAGGTATGAGTGAATCTGTAGCGATACAATGCTTCCACAACTTTGACAAACCGTTAGTGTGAGAACAGTGAGCGTGGCCAATGTGTCTGTGTCAAACTACACTTATTATGCAGGCTTCACTTCACGCAGTAGGCTAAAACTACGTGGCTTGTTAGAATACGTCTACACATCTAATCGTTAAGGCTTAGTTCTGACTTCTGAGTGAGTACTCATTGCGAAGCTGTAATGGCTGTGGCAAGTTTTCATAACTCACCTGCGCTATTTTTTAAGCTTATGTGGTGTTCTAACTCAGTGGTTCTTAACCTTTTTTACACATCTTACTCATTTCTCAAACAAGATTACCAGATTTAACACCAAGACACTCAACGGTGCTGAATTATTGAAAATACGTAATTAACAAACTAATACAGTTTTAGAATGACTTATAAAAATTTTCATTGGCTGCAATTTATGGTTCAGTAATTTTCCCCCTTGGAAGATGAAATATACCCCCAGGGGTAAATTTACCCCAGGTTAAGAACCACTGTTCTATCTTTAGTAAGTTGTCCGATAATCGTGTCAACGACCAACTTACAGTTCTACTTCTCATTGCTTGAAACAGTTTTGTGGAAGTGTCTTAAATTCTTGCTTTTTCAACGCTAAAAAATATTGCTACCCTTAGTACTTTGCGAAGACTGAAAACGTGGCGACGGTCGGCAATGTCTGATGAACGCTTGCCCTGTTTACGCATGATGGGCGTTAACCGTGAAAAATCAGCAAAGAAAAGCAAGGTTTTATTGAAAGGGTGATTGATCGCTTTGGACGAGATCTTAGGCATTTGCAGCTCTTGTTTCCAAGTGACGCTGACATGTCTTGCTGGGTAAAATAAAGCCATAATTTGTGGTTTCTTTGGGTAGGAGCAGGGGGTGCAAGCGCAACCCCAAAAGTTTTGATTTGTTGATAATTCGACAAAAATCCCAAAAAATCAGGGCAAAATACCTTGAAAATTCGGCACTGATGTTTCGACACCGTTGTTTCCTATTTGAGTGACCAATGAGTCTGACTGAATAAAAAAGTTTGGCTCTGCCTTTTTTGATTTTTTTTCTCCAAAAAAATTTTTTGACCTCTAAAAAACGGGGGAAGTTAACCGCACATAAATTTTTTGGGCATGTTTGGGGAAATTCGGGCAAAATATCCTTTGCATCCCCAAAAATTTGCCTGCTCCAGTTCCAAGCGCAGTTTAGTGACTGTTGCCGTAACATGGGGCATTTTGCTTGTGCTGTAGAAAGGGTAAAGCGTTTTGTGAACGTCTAGTTGCATTGCATCGTCAGGAACCTTGAAAGGATAAGCAAAATGTCGACGTTGCCCCTCCCCTGGTAAAATTTCTGCGGACGCCCATGCTGTTCAGGTAATGATGCGTCAAGATGGACCCGAGGTTTTTCAAAAATGTGCTTTGGAAAATGATAGAAATCGGTTCGTTTATGACTTTTCCTAATTTTCGGGGACAAATCGAATTGGCGTATGAATTTTTTTATCAGGTAACATGGGGTGTGAACACACACCAGGGCATTTTAAGACCCCGTGGTTACCTGATGTGTTACTCGACCATCAAGGCCCATTTCGACACATGGTTTCTCAATGTTTCTCTTCTGCGGTGTCTGCAGAGCCCTGGTTATCTGAAGTGTACTCGCTTATAGCCAGTGTTTTGCAATATGCTCCATGTTTTTGTGTTATTGCGCTTTTTAGACCTTACGTGGACTTCAGGTAACCGGAGTCTAACCAGACCCGGTAGAGTTAATATGAAATGTGTGCTTCGCTGCGCACCAGCGATTTTCATGTGAAAATGAGTGAAAGCGGTTGCAGGGAAGTCAAAAATACTTGCGAAGGTCACGTGTCCCAGAAAAGCGTAATCTAATTCCGGGTTCGATCAGAACCACAGTAATCCGTCATGTGACGCAAACTGAAGGTCACCTGAGCGGGGTACGAGGTTTTGTTGTTACGATCAACTTCCATTTGTAGGAAGTATAAAGTTTCAATCGGCAAATAATCTTGGTTTGAAAAATTGCCTGGCGACCATCGTTTGACAACTCTGCCCACCCTTCAACATTTTGTAGTGATTGTGATCAGTGGCGTACGTAGAAACTTTTCATGGGGGGGTTTCATTCAGCGGCATAGGGTAGTCATTTGTATTTGGTGTGCGCTGTTTTTGACGTCACAAAATGACGTCATAGTCCTGTTTCCAAACCA
>JGI24159J19872_10010187_pt1 | contig 12332 bp, 6 predicted proteins | sample Ectturendosymbi4_FD_19872 | JGI IMG/M metagenome (IMG submission 19872)
TTGTGGAGCCTTGCTTGCAAAATATTTCTTTTTGACTCAAACAAATTTTGGTGTTTTCTGATTTGATATCTAGAGGTGAGAAAACAAATTCAAAACACTGGATACAAAAAAACAAAGCTCAGTTATCATGTCCTGATATTGCTTTGTACTGTAATCATATTCAAGTTATCACTGAATACAGATAACTTGATCCAGATGTCTCTTCTTAATTTTATTTTGAACCAACTTTGGTGGAATTTTATTAAGAAGGTTGGGAATCCAACAACTAAAAATGAGTCTAAAGGTTTCTCTAGTTGTGGTGCATCTACCAACTTTCATCCAAAGATATTAAGGAAACTAGCTATTTAATTTCCTTGACTGAGAGTTGTCATATGTACCACAACCAGAGAAGCCTTTAGACTTAAAACAGCTTTTACACGTTTATGAAAACATTATGGAGCTGTCTACTTTAATTACAATTTTCTACATGAAACACCCACAACAAAATTTCTTCCAGTACAGTGACAACTAAGTGTGATTTGGAGTGGAAACTGAGGTTTGTCTTCCATTGTGCGCTGTTTGCAATAAATGACTGTTAAAGGATCAAACAATCTTTGGAACTTGGTTTCATTTCTTATCATCACAATATGAGCACTACAAAATAATCTTTTTATGTACAAGTCCCCATATTGTTACTTGTTAGGCATCATATGTAATAGAACTTTTAGTGTGCTAGCACTCATTTTGTTGAGCAATGCACAACTTCATGGGCCACACACAAACATTAGTTATTTTTTCACTGTGAGAAAAAAGCGATGAAAGTGATCCATGTTCTGTTTCAGTGATAATGTTATGCAAGCATCAAATTGCTCTTGCAGTGTTAATAAATCATATTGTATCTTGTAGTAAACCTTGCCCTATCTTCCCTTTATAATTAAGTTTATTTTAGCAGTGATGTAACCAACATACAGTTACCTAAACTCTAAACAAAGTGAATAACCTACTAATCTTTGTGTTTGGAAAAAACATTAAATGAACGTAAGGAAAATACTATACACGCTGAACACAACACAAGCAAGACACAATTGTTAATACCTGATTATTTGCAGTGCTCATCAAAAAGACTCATGTTTATACAGCTCACAATGTGTATTGGTTAGAGGCCTAATATATATATATAATTAAGGCAAGCTGTGCCAAATTGTTAGCATATGTTATGTTCTGCACATATGGCCGCATAATCATCTTGCCAGCCTTGGAAGTAAAAATTGTAAGTTCGTTTAAGTAGTTTCTGCAAAAAAAGTCTCACAGAAAAATCTTCACCTAGATGTTAGTTGCTGTCAATTGCATGCCACTGCAGTATCTGTATTAATATAAAGTTGATTTTCAGAAAACACAATACCATGTGTCAAACACTTTGAAGTTTAAGAATGGATATGCACAGCAACTCCCTCCGACAGTTGGTTTGGGAGGAGAGCGCCTCATGTTCAACCAACTTTCAGAGGCTGAACTTGATGAATTGGCAAATAAGATGCCAACTCTTACATATGGCCAAGCAAAGCAAGCACCACCAGAGACATTTGTGCCAGCCCATCTTGCTTTTGACAAAAAGGTAAAGTTTATGTTCATCAAGCTCACAAAAACAATGCTGTCATTGTTCATGAAAATTTCTGTCTGTAAAGTTGGGCAGTTGGTTACAAGATACCTGATCTCTTTAAATTAAAATTCCCGAAGTTCAAAAACTCTCTTTTTGCATAGAGAAACCTTTAACAGTGGTTTTAGTTATAGAAAAGCTATGTACATTTGGACAGCAAAATGTAACACTTGCATCAGATTATTGTGGTTGTCAAGTTTTTTATGAGGATATTAGGCTTGCTTTACTGTTTTGCTTGCTTTACTATATTAAGTTAAACAAAGGGTGAAGTATAAAGAATAACTTTGTTTTTTTGTAGTGAAATCTCTCTTGGATGTATTTGATATTCTTATAAGTTTCCAATTCTGATTTACTCCGCAATTTTTTTGGAATGTACAAAAAACTAATAGCCCCATTGAATCCCCAAAAGAAATTCAAACCTTAATGCAATGCCAGTTGGCAATGCCTTTTCATTATGAACAATTTGTGTATGCTTTAATTAAGCTGTGTTGTGGATATCATTAATTTGAGGTCACATGCTCAAGAAATTTCTAACGTACAAACGTACAGTTTTTACAATTGGTGCCTTGATGTTTTAGAATCTGAATCTTGCTTTTTATTTTTATCCTCTGTGATTAGTTTTAAGACAGATTTCTATGGAAAAAGCACTGTTACATCATTCAACTCAAAGTTTTCAGTCTTCTCCCATGTACAACTTTATCAGGGCAACCCTATAGCAACACAGCAGAATGTGAATAGAATTACAGAAAGTGCAAACTGTGCCACTTAATTTTTGAAAAATATTGCTATGGCTCTCTCAAAAATACATTTGTACTCATTTTGTGAATTGATCTTGGTAAGCATTTTTTGAATTGGCTCGGTAAGTTTAAAACACACAAGGAAATTTTGGTCTAAAACTTGTAAAATTTTGTTGCAGTGGCATTTTGAGAATATATTATGAAATACTGTGCTTGCAATGCTTGCCTAGTTGGCTATTTTTTTCCGATGAAGTAATTTCGTCCCACATAAAGCTATTTCGTCTCTGCAATGAAAAAAATTTTACAATGAAGCTATTTCACCAAGTACAATGATATTATTTTGCCACTACAATGAAAAAAATTTACAATGAAGTTAGTTCACACCTACAATCAAGTTATTTTCGCCCCTACAATAAAGATATTTCGTCCCACGGAATTTTTACTATGAAGTTATTTCGTCCCTCATTCTTGTGCAGGTGCTGAAGTTTACAGCATATTTTAAAGAAACAGTGCATGAATCTCCTCAAGAGTATTATCGTGTGCGACCTGTTGAAATATTTTACTACCTTGAAGACGACAGTATTTCTGTAGTAGAACCACACGTGGAAAATTCCGGAATTCCTCAGGTAACGGTTGTTTTTTGCTTAATGAAATATTTCTGCTCAGCGTTGTGCTGTGTCAAACTATGTCTTTGAGCAAGTAACAAGTACATCCAAAGCAATTCTGATGAGTTCGCCAGATATTACATATATACGTTATACAACTCTGATCTTTCAGTAAACTTTGCATGTTTCAGTGGAGAGAGGGATGCGGTTAGTAGTCATACCCAACTCACGGTTCAACTACACGTTATGAGTTTTGAAAGTTTGCTGACACTTTAGCAATAGCCACGTTGTCGTTTGATTTCTCCACGAACTTATCAGATGCGTTTAAATAAGCTATGCGCGAATCCGCGCCTANTGAGTTCGATCAGAGCGTCAATATTTGTTGTTTCTACTTTTTATCTATTTTGTTTTATTGGTACTCGTGGTCAGTTTAAAACTACACTAATTNTTTGCAAGCATTCATCACAGTTTGACCAACACGAACCATTGTTTTGATTAGCGTCTCTATTCAGAAGTCAACAGTTGCTATTCGGAGACGTAGGCGTTTTCTCACAGTTTGTCTCAAATGCTTGGTACAGAAATTCACTCTTGATTTCAGGGTAAACTTATTAAAAGACAGCGCCTGCCGAAAGATGACCAGGGCAATCACTGGCACTGGAAGGACTTGAACCTCTCAATGAATGTTGTTCTTTACGGAAAGACGTTTAGGATCACAAACTGCGACAAGTTTACTTCAGTGAGTGGTCGAGCTTGCTCCAGGTTTCTGCTTAAATCACAAATGTATGTTTTATTGTTTTGATTTGACCGATGCACCGGGTTGAGTTGGTGTCTACTTTTCGATACTTGGCACTGACGACCTTTCTGTAAATGCTCAATTGTTTCGACACAATTGTTATGTCACAACGCCAATGTTCGGTGAAAACAGCTTCATAGTCAGTAGCGTATTTCCAGATTGTGAAAAGCAACGACAATTGCAGCAGTCATCATTTGGTGTGTAGTTCGTCGAGTGCTACCACCCACTAACTTTCGGTAGGCTACAAGCTTAGCATTAGTTCCATGCAGTTCTTTACGTTAATCACTTTTCGCGCGTCTCATTATTGCCACGTCGCCCTGCGCATATCTTGAGATCTGGCACAGAGCGAAGTTACCCTCTATGGAAATGCTTTGCTCACTGACTTTTCGATTATGTTTGAAGGTAGACGTTGAGCAGGTTTACTTCTTGGAAGAAACTTGTATAAATACTAACATCGCGTAATGCTACGACGCCGTGGCTCGCAAGCGTGGTGGCATTATACAGAACATTGAGAGATAGTCAAAGTGTGGCTGTATTTTATCCTGAATAACTTTCCAGGGCTTCCTGGAAAGCGAAGGTATCATCGTGAACGAACCTGAGTCTGTTCCCCAAGATCCCTACACGCGGGGAAGAAAGCAACCACTCCGTACTTTCACAACCCGGTCTGATTTCGACAAACTAAAGAAGTTTCTCCAGCTGGACAGGAAAGTACGTGATCACTTGCGCCGCGGGCTGCCGCAGCATTCTGGTTTGGCCGAATTTTCAACAAGATTGATTTATAAAAACCTGTGTCTCCTGCTTCTTGGTGCATCCCTAGATTTTGATTTGCAAGGCTTTCAAACTTTTCTATAATTTTTCAATTTTTAAAACTGTTTTAAAATCTGAACGCAGCTATTCACTGTCTGTAAGTTACAAACTTTGCGTTCTAGTCGGAAGGTTGTGTTGATGATTGCGCGTTTTGCTGTGATCAAGATTTCTGTTCCTTCACCATAGTTTTGATAATTTGGCTGATGGTCAATATTTTCTTGAAACTCACTGGTGTTGCAATTGTCTAGCTCAACTGCATCGCTGCAACAGCCTGTTACAGTCACTGCGCGTGCAACTAGAAAACGCCTTTTCATTGCAGTGTATATCTGAACTGAAAAGTCAATACTTTTCGAAAAAACGTTAGGTGGGAACAATTAGGTAGTTTAAAATAATCTACGTAAACACTGATCTGGGTGGCAATTCGGATTTACAAATTTTGAAAAATGCGTTTTTACCTCAATCTGTTCACGGACGCATTTCACGAATTAATCGCTTCCAAGGGATATATTCTAAGATCTTTCCTGGCATACCTGCTGCCGTGTTAAATTTAATGATCGCATTTCTTGTCGGATCGTTCGCTCAGGTCCTGCGTTTCTTCTGCGTGTGGGACGATCGCGATTCGATGTTCGGTGAGATGCGCCCTTACGTGTTGCATTACTTCCTCGTCGACGACACCGTGGAAATCCGCGAGGTGCATCGGCCGAACGACGGACGGGATCCGTTTCCGGTGCTGTTGCGCCGCCAGAGGCTGCCGAAAAATCGCAACGACGTTGACCGTGAGTGCGGGAACATGCAGCTCGAATCCGTTTCTTTATTGGAATCCTCTTTAGAGGACAGTCGTTGTATCACGTTTTTCAAGCTGGTGTTGCGATTAGGAATATTTTAAAGAGGTCTACACGAAGAAACGAAAAATATGACCGAAAAACTACATTCGCGTACATTTCGCGAACACTTCCCGTTGCAGAATTTTAGGTCGCATGTAACTTTTCGCATGTTTGCAAATTTAATCCTACCAGTCGGATTCACTTTTATTAAACCACGTTTTACCCTACAAATCCTCCAAGAGACGTAGTTTGCGAGCATTCGAATGGTGCAAGACCGCCGTGCACTGACGCCGCATTGTACTTTACTCTTTTCTTCCGGTCTCCTCAGCATCTTTTCCGCTGATCGTGATGGAACTGAGCGACCACGAAGTGAAGGATTGGTTCACACCGGCCGACTTCGCCATCGGTCGAACGCTGTTCATCAACGGTCGCCGAGTTCTAATTTACGACTGCGACGAATTCACAAAAAAGTACGCAGCGTTTCGTTGCCTTGCTGTGCTCCTAGTCTAGGGCTGGTCTCTCTGGTTCTTATTTTCAATCCTTTTATGGCCTCAACGCATTTGTCAGCGTTTTTAAAAGTTTCTGTTTATTTATTAAAAGCGCAACAGCTTGTAGAGAAACACACTCTTTGTTGCTGTTTTGCAGTTACTATCGGACCATCTTCAGCGCTTCGGACTTCACACCCGTTCCAGTCAGCGAAGAAGCGCAGGCTCTTCCGAAAATGGTTAGTTCTAAAGTTTTTTCCTGTTCTTTGTTGTTTTGCCTTGTATTTTGAGTTCCTGGTTATTTAGAAAGGTGTATGTCTCTGTTTCAGTGAAGCTTGTTTAATTGAGAACTGACGTTTGACAATAAATATCCTTGTATCCTTTTATAAAAAAATACCCGAAGGATTCAAGCATAACATCTAGAAAGGAGAAAGAGAAAGAATCCAACGCGTCAAACTGCTCGTTTTTTTATTCCACCTTGCACAGGAGTTGCCGCCTTACAACGGCTTTGGATCTTTGGAGGATTCGGTGCAGAATTGTCTTAGCTTGATACCGCAACCACCGAAGAAAGATTTCATTAAAATGCTCGAAAATGACCACAAGATTCTTCGTTATGAAGCTGCGTTGGTGAGCCTCCTTTCAAAGAGTAACTTTTCAACAACTTAAAATAAATAATTTTTCGCCTGAACTATTTCGAGATTTGACACAAACGCGAGTTACTGTGATTTATGAAACTGTATGTACCAACTGTTGTCGGATGTCGTTTCTCGTGCGATATCAGAGCTGAAAAAAATATTTTATACTTGCCCATACTCCATTTTCTGTTAATTGTGGAACTGCACGATATACGTCATTCGGAACTGATCCGGTAGTTCCTTGCTAACCACGGGTACAGTTATCCCAGTTTGCCAAACCTTCGGTGCCCTTCCTGATCGCCAAATCACTTGACACTCACACTTTAGCCAGATAATTTCTCATTTTAAAGATTAAGCGTCTCTGGTCAGATTTCATCACAACCTGCAGTCTCCCCAGCTTTCAGTAACTTAACAGCAAGGGTAACATCGGCCCAGTGATAATTTCGGCCCCCCCTAGAGGCACCTTTGCTGTGTCTGAGGGTGTGATAGTGACTGGGTTTTAAGAAATCTTTATGACACTCCCACCGCCTACCTTCTACCAAGGACGCTTTTCTCATTGCTGAAGAAGACACCGTTCTTGTTTTGAAGACAGTACAGACCAGACCCTTTTTTCCCGGAGACGCTTCCAGAGCACTTTACTGATTTACCAGCAATCGAATTCTAGTTTTTGTTCGAAATGCTCCGAAAATTTCCCGTCACTCTTTACTATAATTCGCGCCACTACGGATCGCGGATTACAAAAACGTGTTGCTTTGTTCTTATACCAAGTTTTGTAGGCTATTTTGTTTACTGGAGTAATATCTTTCACCTCCTGGTTTCACTAGAGTGTTACTTCTCTGCCGTCTGTTGCACGCCATGTCGTTTCTGTTCACTTAGCCAAGCATAGATAAAGTGACAGCTGCTTTCAACAACTGCCACTCATCCATTGGAATGTTCGCTGTTTATGAAATAAACTCACCCAGCAAAGCTTTGCAAGATTAATAGAGATACTTTTTGTAAGCCGATTCTTGAGCTTTGGAAATCAACCTGAAACTTTCGTTCAATTTACGCTGCTCACAGCTAACTGTATTTGTGTAAAATAACGGCCAACTTGAAAAACAAGCATCTGCATGGCACTTTCTTTTTTGCAGCAATCCGTTCGACCGGAAGACCGAAACAGACGTTTCATAATCTCGTACCGTCTGGCCGACGACATGATCAGCATCTTCGAACCTCCGCAACGAAACTCGGGCATCATCGGCGGAAGATTTCTTGAGGCGACCCGGATATCGAAGCCAAACTCAGACCTCGAAAATCCTGAGTTTTACGGACCGGGCGACTTCGCAATTGGCGCTACAATCCACGGTGAGTCGAGACGGCCGGTTTGTTGAATGGACATGTCAATTTTTTCACAAGTTCCTGTTTTTCTGCTTTGTTTCGTCTGAGCTTGGCTGTTTTTCTGCGAAGAAAAGCAAACAACGATTTTGTGAGATGATCGGTTTCGTTTAGGTTGAATTTACAAAAATCTTGCCAACACATTGCATGGTTCAGCGCTGGTCTAGCGAACCCTGCATGGCACGCTCAATGCAACAAAATACGATGTTGCGCTGTGCTGTTTTATATACGTTGCATGATGAAGTGTAAACTGTTGCTTCATTGGACTGACTTTATCAGACGTTTTAGGCAGAAAGTACATTGTGACAAGTCGTTCATCGGGAAGTTGTACATCCCATCCGTTCTCACGCGATGACAGCTTTACCGCAGCAAAATCATATCGCGCGTAACTTAATAATACCATTGCGTTCTGCCCAGGCTGCAGCAAAATCGAAAGCCGAATGATCGCTCCGCTGCCGTCAGGAATTTTGGTCGAAAATTTCTGACGTTCGTCGTTCGTGAACCCCAAATCATTCTCATCGATTTTCAATATTAAAAGCTCTCAGTTTGCTGCAAGCTTTCGAGGAATCAGCCGAACTTGCACATACCTGTATTCAAGTAACTACAGTCGTCACACAGTTGAAGAGTTTGAACCAATCAGCAAAGTTTTAGTGGGAAATCCACAGTTCATCAATTTTCAGTAATATTGCCTGACAGTGTTTCCACGGATCACGCTGCTGTAGGTTGTACATGACGATGTTCATTGCTCGTCTTGCTTGCGCGGTGCAGGACTGACGTAATGTTCAACAAACTGTTTCCTCATTTCCTTCAACAGAACTTAAAACACGGCGGTTTGTTCAATAAACCTACACTCAGGCCCGTAACCAGGGGAGGCGAAGACCCCTAGAAAAATTTTCGCCCCTCTTGGAAAAATGTGTTGGACATTGTTTAAAAATATTGGGCATGGTGCAAAAAAATTTGGGCCCCTCTCGGAAAACTCTTCTCCCCTCCTGGTGTCGTAAGCTGGTTACGGGCCTGCCTACACCTCAGGCAGTTTGCAAACACACTCCCCTGCAAATACGATCTGGACAAAAAAAGTGTTGAACTCCCGGTAATTTCTCTTGTGTGGACAAATTTTGAAGTGACGCTGTTGATTTTTACTATTTCTCTTCTGATCCCGCCCCTTGTTTATATGCGCAGTGTTCAAACACCGCTTCACGATCACGAACTGCGACGAGTACGTGCTGAAGATGCTTGAGAAGAACGCCGACCAATACCCAGTCGCGACCATCGACAGCTTGCGGGCGATCCATCGGAAGGTCGCGCAGGAACAGAAACGCGCTTAAATCAACCGCCGAGATGTCAATTTCTTTTTTTTGAGTAGGGAAACTTGTTTCGTCCACACGCAGTCGTTTGTGCCGTGGTGAAGGCTTATCTTTTTCGAAAAGAAAAACGTTCGCTTCATTGACGATAAAAATAATAATCTTCAAACGACGTAATGTGAGATTTAATGCCCGGAAAAGAAATTCCAGACCAGCAAATTCGCTGCATTACAACCGCCTTTTTCTAATTCCTGCCGAGATATTGGAACTGCTGTTGGCGGCAAGCGGCGATTTTTACACGTTTCTTCGCGCGATGGTATGGATCTCAGTCGTCTCTTCTGGTGCTGTTGCTCACTTTTCATACACTTTCTATTTGCAAAGCGCGTTCTCGTCCTCGCCTGCACACGATATGAACATGTTGGTGTAATTTAGTGTGTGTGTCGTGTTTCTGCATTATTTTGCGTGTCAAAGCAGCTGACGATTTCAAAGACGCAATGACAGTACAGCAGAAATACCAGCATTTTGTACAGTTCCCTTGTTTTTCTGTCGTGAAAAGAACTTATCTAGAATAACTATGCTTGTTTTGTAACGCAAAAGTTTATTTTTGGAAAAAATTAACTTTGGTTAAAAAGTTGAAAAGTTCAAGAAATTGAACTTATTCAAAAATTTCGGTAAACACGAAACACAACAGGAAAATTTTTTCACCCGGCTCTATACTCCCATATTTAGACGTGATGGCTGAACGTCAGCCCTGAGGTGTGAGTGCACTGGCGAAGTGCAACGTTTCAAACATTTTGAGCGTCGACAGAAACTGCAAGACTGAAGCAGTTAGTCGATGAAATGTAACATTTTTCATTCGTGACCATAACTTTATTAATAAATACCCTGCTACCAATCGAACGAAATTGTGCAATCATTTTCATACTAACAGCTTTTTTGACTTGGCGTTGCTGAAAGAATTTGTTCTGCCTCAGAAGCAGCGTTGATATAACAAGTGCACGCTATTAGACCAGGCATAGCCAAGTCTGACCGTAGCAGAACGTATTTTATGCTGCTGACCATCTTTCAGGTCTCAATTAAATGTAAGAAGCAGTAAGGTAAAAAAACTCACACACTTGAAAATAAAGTAAGGAAACAAAAAAGAAGCAGAGTCGGAGACGCATCCAGTGGCGTACTGCTGGATCGACATTTTCAAACTTGTTGAAGCAATTTTTGAAAAGTAAGAGAACATTCTAACTGTCGCTGCGCTTCGTTCGTAGTAGGTAGGGAGCCCGGTGTCCTACGCTATTTCAAAGACAAAATATACTAGATTACGAAAACTATAGGCAAGTTTCAGCAAATTGTTTTATAAAGCTGTCAACTTTAGCCTGTGACTGACGACTTTATTAACATTTCCACATCGTTGGTATAAAAAGTGTAAAATAAGACTTTCGTTCGAAAGTGGACTGGCATAAATGCAACGAACGTGAAACTTGTCAGTGGTATGCATACAAGTGCCAGACAGGACTCCAATCTATGCATCCCCCAATCAGAAATCCTGGTTACCCCAATGACCAGAAAAAGCTGTCTATCTCCCACTGCCAGTCCCGTCGCCACGGGGGGGGGGCTTTGGTGGACTTAGCCCCCCCCAAACAAAGCTTTCATACACATTTATGCTGCTGCTCCCCCAAATTGAAACATGAAACAGTATGAATCAGTGCAGTTTTTGTCAATTTTTGAATGTCAAGCCCCCCTATTGAAAACTTTCTGGTGACGGTTCTGCGTCAGTGGCGTAGCCAACCACTGGCTTTCATACACATTTATGCTGCTGTGTCTAAAAGTTTTTAAACAGGAATTTTTTCAAACTTGTCTGAACCCAGGCACGAAGCCAAGGTGGGAAATTGCCACCCAATTCCGAACGTTACATCAAAATTTTCAGGTTAATAAAGCTTTTGATGTGTAAGCTAAAAAATACTTCAGTGCAAATCAACGCAACTGCTAGGAACCTGTACTACTTCAGCTTTTAGTGGAACATGGTCAAAGCAGTGTGGTTTAACAAATGTCCATGATTAATCAAATGTTATGCATTGTGTAAATGCTAGAGAATTCATATCCTGGCTGACATTTACCTGAGGTTTAAGCTCCGTGTGGAAGTTGGCGATAATAAAAGCGAAACTTCTATCTAAGCGCTTGTAATCAACCGAAACTCTATTTGATTTTAACAGCCAAGTCATGCCACTGTTAATTCTTTTTTTTATTTGAAAGACCCTCCATTTATTCCATAGAAGAATACAAACAATTGGAAATGCTTTCAAGCAGAAGCAGGCCTGAGCCATTTATCTTCCATCAAGCGTCAGACAAATACTCCGTGGTATTTCCTTCCCGCATGGGATTTAGTATTGTATTTTTAAGATACTTTGCAATGTATTTTTCGGATGTGCTTTTTTTCACATAACATGGGTCACTGTTTTATCACTACTTCAGGCGATCTTTTTAGAAATTCGTGGTACTATCTTAATTTATACTTCAACTGTTCTTTCGTTTTCAAATTTTTTATAATTTTTAATTTTTCATGATGCCACGTTTGTTAGAAGCTGGTTTTTAGACTAAAGCAATGACCGTATGGACTTTTTTCACGTAAATGGAAGCTCGCTTTAGTAATAAATTTTTATGTCCCAAGGGTGCACCACGACTTTGGAGATGATTAAGTAGGCCATGACCAGAAAAATTTGTGATACACTTAGTGGCTCATCCGTACCTTTAAACGGTAGCTGGCACCTCAGAAATAAGAGCGTGTTTAAGTTTTAGTTCTAAGAACTGTGTTTGATTGACAGATCATGCTGTTTACTAAGCTTTCTGTTCCCTGACTGCAACAGTTCATTTAATGTTTATGTCTGGCCTTGGGACAGTCGTGCGTTGCCTGCATCATAACCATGCAAAGAAGTAGTGTGATAATTGCATAAGAAGTTGCTTTGAGATAGCTAGGCAACGGTACAAGCGCACGTTTGGATTGATATCCTTGCCTCACTTGAGTGCAATGAGACCCACTAGATTTTGAGCAATTGTAGGGTTTTCCTTTTGGTGTAGGAACCCAATGTTGAGGTTTGGGGTGTTGCCCAGCGTAGACGTTGCTTGCGAGGAATGCTGTCGTTGCATGCA
>JGI24159J19872_10010188_pt1 | contig 12331 bp, 9 predicted proteins | sample Ectturendosymbi4_FD_19872 | JGI IMG/M metagenome (IMG submission 19872)
GCTACTAAACTGCTGCACTGTTTAGGCCTACATGACCCGGCCCTGATCGGCTGTGTTGGTTGAAGTTTTTTTCGCAAGCAAGTCGTGGTTTGTGCGACATATTCTGTCATTTACTGGCCTAACTGTAGGCCATTCTACCTGTTGGGCAAGGTCAAGCTAAACGAATGTGTATTCTGCATTAGGCTACGTGAAACCGTAATTGAAAGTAAGTTGTGTAACTTTCAATGAACAGTTGATGAGTCTTGTTCAGGCAAAACCCATGATCACTTATGGAGTACAAGAAAGGATAACATTTCGCAAACATCACAAATGCTTTGCTGTCTTACAAAGGCTAATTCAAAACTATTGTTGTTTATTACACTGCTGACGTTTTTGTTTTGGGATTGTGTGTGATGTTAATTGTACCTATCGTCCATACTGCTTTAATTTTTTGTTACTTGGCCCCTCTAGAGATAAAACAAATGGTTTCAAGCAATGCCTTCATGACTGTGAAGGCAGGCAGGCCTACACAAAACTCATTCCATCCATTGTAGCAACAAATCATGCAAATTTTGTGTAATACAGCACTTTGCTCTTCTGAAATGTGGACAGCACTACTTTTTTAATAATTTGTGGGGCACTGCACAAAGTTAAATTTAGCAATTTACGTTTGTTTTGAATGCATGTAACAGTCATTTCAAGGTTTTGTGCAATGTACCGCAGCAAATCTTCTGCAGTTTTGTACAACAGTATGTTGTAACACCTTAACAATGTCACATGCGATGTCAAAACTTAAGTAAAACAGCCTTGCACTGCAGCACACCAACGTCATCGCTGACTTTCGGGTTTCAATCATCCGTTCAGCCCAGGCCATGATCAGTGAATGCACCGTTTCATGCGCAGACGTGTGCATACAAAGGCGCATTGAACTCTCCGCAACAGTCGCAGACACACCTGACGCACCGCACTAGAAGCATGCCGTTTGCATACAGCTTTAGGCTCTTGCATGGAAGCGATTGATGGGCACTTGAAACAATCCATTAATTACCCGGCACTCATTAGAACCCGCTCCCAGTCCAAATCATGGCTAATGGGCATAATTGTTCTACACTGCCCAAGGGTAGATTTTCGTTGAAAACAGTTTCCTAAATTGACGTTAAAGTTTATATGGTAGGCAAGAATTCACGTGAAGGGCTGGTGCCCTGATGATTGCCTGTGCAGAAAAAAAATTCTGAAGAGTAAAATGGTTGTAGTTTTGCCAGAAAGATATGGTTGCATGGCAGCAATGCTATGGTACAACAAACTTAACCGTCACTGCATACGTTTCGTACAACAACAGAGGAATTTAAGAAATCTTCTGAAATAAATAATTCCGCGTGTACAAATGGGCGTCCGGCAGAAAAAGTGAATTCTTGTTACAGGAATTATGTCAGGAATTACCAGCGCATTATCTTGCAACTTCTACGTTAGTTCTGTCTACAGAACGAAAATTCAGTCATCGCAAACTAAAAATTCATACCTGAAGACAAAACAGACGATTCTCGGACGGAAGTTACCTCCACTTCACCGAGGGGACGCAGCAAATGCACACGGCGAGTCTGCAAACAAAGCACCAAGCCTGACACAAACAAACACAGCGTATGCGCTTCACGCAGCCAAGTCTACTCCAGACCAGGTAGCCCAATCCGATGCAGCCGCACCATATGCGGCCCGATTTAGGTTTTCGTTGTTGCGTATGTGCTATTTAATGACAACCTGTCCTTCTTTTGATTGTTAGAAATTAGAATATTTTGAAGCAATTGTCCTTAATGCCACTTTGTCACGTCTGTACTGTATACTGGCACATTTCTATTTGTCCGCTGACACCTCGGTGCTACACTTAGTTTTTTGATTTCTGCCCTTGTTGTTCCACTGACTCTAAACTTGCCCATGACATCACTTTTAGAAAGTAATTAGAGGTGCCAAACAGCCACTAATTTTATTCATCTTTGCAGTTAGGATTCCATCGCTTTCAGAAACTTCAGCTAAATTTTAGTTTGCTGATGACAAAGTATCGAACCCGGCTGACAATGCGCGCCCCCATCAAGAGGGTAACATAATTTTTGGCCCAGTAAAACATTTTGGTTGAACATAGCTATTCCACCGACCAAGTGGTACAATTGGTTGAGCACGCGCCACCAAAAAGGCCGGGATCGATTCCCGGTAGGACAAACGGTACTTTGCGGCCTGAACTCGGCGTCGATGGGTAGGTCAAAAAGAGGTGCTGTCACTGACTCGCCACCAACGCAGAATTCACTACAAAAATAGCCGCGTGCCCCCCGGCGTCAGCAATCGGAAATGGGCGCCGCAGACCACTCGCGACACTCTGAAAGGAGTACAAAAAGTGACTGTAACGGAATTGAACTGATAGCCATTCTACAGTATATGTAACATCCTTCGCCCAACAAACAGTATCACGCGTTTGAAGCTTGCCCAGCTGAGGCACTGACCGTTTCAAGTACAAGCTGGCCAGTGTTGGTTCAGATGAGCACAGCTAAAACTAGGCGTACACACGGGAGCGCAAAATTAAATAGCTTCTGAAGCGACAATGCAAAACTGGTGGAATTCAACGCATGTCCTGCCAGCAAGCGCGCAACGTCGATAGTAGGCATCAGTTTTGTCTGAACTTCCTGTAATTAATTATTTAGAATTTTAATTCGACGTATACGCAAAAATTCGATCGTGATGCACAAAAGTGCAATTGAATGTAAATTCCTGTACAACATCATATAGCATTGCCAGATATTGCTTCAAGAACAAGTATACAAATTTCTGAAGTTTTAGTTCAAAATTCATCCGTTAGAGTGAAATAATTACTGAACTTCAGAAAAAAACAACGCTATGCTCTCTGCCTTTCAAGAATGTTATATCTTCGTGGAAGGAAATTTGGCAAAGAAGACTTAATTTTAGATTTAACTGCTGTACCGTCCAAAATCGTATTTCAGCGCATATATTCTTCTAAAACTATCAGAACCTTAAGGATTTAAAAAGAACTTGCATTGAACTCACAATGCCTCAAACACCACCAACTTATGTTGGGTAAACTTTTACGAGGGCCATTCTTAACTTGGAAATTTCTCGAATTCTCTGCAACATTCAACATAAAAAGCTTTCTGTTAAATAGAAGCTTTCCGTTCAGTATAACATACATACAATTGTGGTCTGTAACAAAAACAGTCATTTTCCTTCACCCATGTTTTACCAAGTCTAACCATTCGTTCGGGCGGCTGAGGCAACACAGCATCCGCGAACACAAAGGGACAACTTTCCGATTCCACCGCAGGCGAAGCATGTCAGCAGCAAAATTTCGGAAACGTTTCCGCAGCATCGACATTTTAAAATTTAAACTTTTAATTTTCAAATTCACGACTGCAGCACAGATCATGTTCAGGAGACGTGTGCTGGACCGTTTTATCTGGTAACGCAGACGTTTCAGAAATCGATCAAGACCTTCCCAAAAGTGAGACTGTTAACACTGACGTCACGTCACCGAAACACGCAAAGATCTTCACCAGAATCTGACTGAATTTGAATCAAGCGATCGCTTGTAAGGCGTGATTTGATCAAGATATACATAGGAGTGGATTTGCCGTTGAAGACCGGCACGGTGACTAGGCAACAGGTTTAAAACGTCACAGTTAATGTGTTATAAAAGGGAAGCATATTTTTGCGCATTCAACGGCGTTTGTGCAGAAACCCGCAATACAAGTTCGGAGCCAAGACGCTATTTCAATTTTAATTACTCAACATAAGCATCTGTGTGGAGAGATATCATCGGCATGTGGCCGTCTTAAAAAAGCGACAGATCAGACAGCACGCTGCGCTGTGCGGCAATGCATCAAGTGCTTGATCTCACCTGGCCATGCAAACCACGTTGCTTGTTGTTAAAATAAATATCCAGGAGATAGTCGGTTCCGCGGAGGGGATTGGACCTGAGGTAGCCGTCTCTTACGTGACTGTAAGTGTATTTGTGTTGTTCTGCATGACCGATAGACTCATCGATTCCGGTCTCACCTACCTGCCATGTAAAACACAACAGCCTATGAACCAACAACTTCCGCCATTTGTGTGCAGAAGTCTCCAGTTGTGATGCAGACTTGGCTCGATTTCCCACTCATTATTTTTCGTTCCACGCAACTTTACGGTCGAAACAAGAATTAGACCTGGAGCGTGCGTGCTTGCAGTTGACGAGTGTGTTTTTCCTTGTGTTCACACAGCACGCTTTTGAGTAAGTTACAAGAATTCTGAACAGATTATTATTTAAACGTAAATTTAATTCATGACCAAACAGCCTATCCTCAACACTTAACACAATGGCTTGTGTGAGCAACACGCCCGGAGTGCTGACGTGAGCTTCATGGTAAAAGTGAAGGAACAATTCCAGCGAGTAAGACACCTTCCAGCGAGTAAAACACAAACTTTGATTTCAACAGGAATACAAGTCAGTTTACAATTTTGTAGTAAAAATATGCGGTGCTTGAGCAAGCAGAACCTAGAAAAGCAATCAAACACCTTGGGTTGCGAATCAGAAAATAAAATGCGGTGCGGTTTATTGCACGATAAAGCAAATGCTCGTGCAATCCTCGCAAGATCCCGTTGTACCACTTGCAGGAGACAGCCGGGTGATGAGCTACACACTGGAGTAGATGCCTTCCTAAATATCGCCGTGCCGATTGTGCAAAATATGAGCAAGCAAAACGAAGTTTTTGTGAACCCTCAGATGGTGCAAAAATGTTTAACTGCCCAGCAACCAAACAATACTTGATGCAATCATTTACATGAAGTATTGATGAGGGGATACCAATCACAAAGTAAGCCAAGAGGGGCGATAAGGTTAAAAACCCTGATGCACTTGACCGCCGCTCATCTCATCATTTACTCGAGTTCGCTAAAAATACTACTATCAGGGTTTTTTAAGGTGTTTTAGGGACCCGATTCGGGTCCCTAGAATCAGAGAAAATCGGGTCCCTATGATTAGAGAAATCGGGTCCCTACAAATCCAAACAGGGTTCTTAACATTTTCCTTAAAAAAAATCTGCTACTATTGTTGTTAGTAGCGCAATTTGCGACCGTTCGTTTTGCTTCGTAATGGATGTTCGAGTCACAAAACGTAAACTTTACAGCATAAGAGGATGTCGCGCAAGTTCTTTGTATTGACATATTTTTTAGCATATTAGACATTAAACATCAAAGTCTGTCTGCGTCATGACCTAGCAGGTAACCTGGATCGAGAACAAAAATCAACTTTACATAAGGCCTGTTATTAAACCCCTTCAAACCAATCAACCAGCAAGGCGAACAAACGTAACAATCATAACAAAAAGTTAACTTGGCTCCCACGAACTGCACCTGAAAGGTCGCGAAAAAGACATGGTACGAAAGCAAAACATGCAAAAATCTTTATATCAATTCTACACACCGCAAGACACAATTAAAAAAGTCTGAAAACATCTAAGCAATCGCGAGGCGTCGATAGTTAGCCATCAATAGCACTGCAAGGTCATATCGTTGAAGTGGATGCGATCATTTTTTAGTCATAACAACAAACCTGCTTTAGGTCGGCGAGCACATCATTCGTTATATCTTTTGCAGTGTTGCTGGGTGCCAAGCTGTAAATTGAATCAATCTCGAACGACCGCCAGGAGTTGGACTCCTTCATACTGCAAAACAACCTAACAGTTGTCTGCTTTTCGTCCGTCAACGCAACAGGGCACAACAGACTTTCAGATGCACGCAATAGGTTAAATTAGGCGTGGAAAGACATCAGCTTGTTCGGCCGAAGTTCAAAACATAGCGGGATGAATTTAGTTACTGCTTCTGACTAATAAGTCATCTACTAAAATATGTCGCAAATAAATTTATTGCAACTTCAAGGACTTATTGATGCTTCAACACTAACACACCACCGACAAAGGTCATGTTCTGAGCGGCACTTGAATACAATGATGTTCGAAATGACGAGATCGTANATCTGCCCAACACACGGAATTTTGCAAAATTTTACAAACGGTACTTTGAATATATGAGCAATAATGCAAATAAGGTAGAGTAACATCTNCTGCTGCAATTTAAAAAAAGCTGAAATAAAATGAAAGTTTCAGAGACCTTAGCGGTTTCAACTCCGGTGGAATGGTTCTGGTAACAGCTGATGATCGACGCTGACCGAAAGGCAGGACGATGTTCGTTTGGTCCAGCTTTTTCTGTAGACTTGACATACCCTGTTAAAAAAAACTTTATTACCAACACACTCGCACTTCTACACGTCATTACGACCATCATAACGCCTAGTGGCATTACACCAGAACCGGTTTTACGCCAGGAAACGCCGCGCGAAATTAACGCTTTACGGAAATGCGCGTACTTGGCAACCACATGATTATTAACGCGTCAACGCGAGAATTACGGTATCACGTTGGGCGTTACAACTTCAACAGCAGTCAGGCTTAAGATACAGCCAGCAATATGGCATGTGATGTTTTAAATCATAGCGTACGAAAATACCGATGAAAGCCATAGGTCCGTGTTTTTTCAGATCAAATCCGTATATTCACCAATGTTTTGAGGCATTCCCAAGTTTTTTAGAAATCATAAATACGGTTTGGGATGATTTTTATTGCCTGAATAAAAATTAAGACGTAGCAAAAACTATTCTTGATACTATACTTACACAGCCTACGCAAACGTTACTTACATAAGTGCAATTAGGCATGGGCAAGTTATAGTCAACGCTTATTTTAACATTTGTTGTGCTGCGCTACAAACTCAACTGATGCAAAATAAAGTATTCTATTTTGGTTGGGTTCCTGTTTACCACGAATGTCTGCAGCGAATGCCGTTCAACATTCACAATTAGTCAAGACTGTTTTCTTTCTCTAGCAAGCTTCATAACATTTACTGCAGTTGGTGCCTTTGCCAAAAGTTACTCTAACAAATTTTTTCCGACATATACCTGGCGTGAGAAATTAATTCCGCACTTTATCTAAACACCAGAAATATTGGGAAAGTTTTATCGATGGCAATGCCATGCCGAAACGCGAACTAAACTAGCCTACAGATTAGCGGCATTTGCCGACTGCGTGGGTGGTCGATGATTGGAAAAAATAGTCCAGATGACCTTGAAAACTCCAGTGCATTCAAATTGGCTGGAACTAACAAATTACATAAGCTTGCCACAAAAGTTGGGGGATGACCAAGCTTTGCGAAACAAATTGCTTATTTGCGATCTTGTTTCACGCGTTATTGAATGTGTTTTCCATCACCATTGATCGAAAGATCAAGCGAAAGGAGTCCGTGACGTCATCAGCGGATTTCGGAAGGTTTAGCTGCTTCACTGAGGTGAAGAGCCGCTGTTTAACAACCAGGTCACACCAACCGCTAACCATCAGTTACAACGACAAGTAGCCGTAACGCGGCAGTTTCTGAGCCAATCAAGCATTGAAAAATGCCCTTCGACACACATCCTGCAATGGCGAAACGATGAACAGATCGAAGAATGAAAGAATGTTGAAAATAAACGGCAAAACAAAACCGGTAGGTCGGAGCCTGGACGCACACCGGCAAACAATAACACGATCCCTAGACTGGTGATTTCCTCGAGCAGTTTTGCTAATAGAGCTGAAGAAGCTTACGAACGAGCCCTGTCAAGTAAACACATGAAGTGGCGCTACCAGTTGTTGGCAGGGCTGTGTGTTCATCAGGGTGGAAAGCGTCCAAATAACCGGCGCCACGCAGTGCAGTTGCCACGTTATTGCGTATAATAGTCATCTCGCCCAGGAATGACGACAACCGCAACGACCCAACTGAATTCTGGCGTGTTGCTCACCGCAACTTCCTTGATTCTTGTAGATGGATTTTGCTCTGATTTGCTTAGTGCAGAAAATCGCTTTAAAGCTGACAGCCCCGACGCATCATCCCCTATGTTTCAATAAACGGTAGGATTTCCGCTCAAGCTGACGTTTTGCTAAAACCATGAAAAGGTTTGCAAACGGTTGCGTTTCCCTGCGAACACTATAGGCTGGGATGTAGTGGGGCGGAAACGCGTGTGAACGGCGTTCCCACAGAGTTTTCATGTTCTGCTTCAAAATGAGTTTGAAGCTATTTTAAAATGGCTGTTTTTTGGGTGCGTTCCCACACCTTTTTTTGTTAGCACTACATCCCTGACTATAGGTGAAACTAAGTAGAATGTATTGTTCTAACATTGGAATTATCGCGAAGTTTCTGTTCAACGTACCACTAGCATCTTAACTGCAAACGACAGGCTCTCTCCTCAAACCGCAGCAAAACGTTGTTGAAAGAAATTACGCAGCAGCTTCAAAGCTGGACGAAATAAATGCGCATCTGCCGCAACTTGCCTAGTCGCGCTTATTCTAGTTTCGAACTGTTTGCTATGGTATCGGTATCCGTATTTCCTGATCGTTATTCAATTCAAAATGTTTAATCCTGCTAACTCAATACAAGGGAAGAACTCTGCTTGCTGCTTTGCTGGAGATCCAAGGTCGCGCAGAGGATGTGTTCCATTTGTTACTGGGGCGCAGCAACCGCAAAAATTCACAACCAGCTTTATTGCCTCTGGGTTACCGCAGCGGGTCAGCGTCTTCCTCTGTTAAATCTGGTCAGGCAAACATCTGACATTGACTGCAGGTTTGTAGAATTACAGGATCACATTAGTTCGGTCCTCGGAGATAAAAAAACAAGCTGGCAGCAGCTGATGTCAGCAACTACGTACAATATAGTGCGTCGAAGTCTTATACCAATAAAAACACCTCAGCGCTGTCAAATATGTTGAACATGTCGAGCTACACACTTTTTTAATAAGTTTTTTCAAAGTCTGCAAATTAGCCGGAACTGACGTTTCAAATATAGATGGGAACTGGGGAGGGGAAATTCGGTAACGTGTCCCGGTGTGCGCTCTTCTGTCAAAAGGCAAGAATAGCCTGGTCGTTGAGTCTTACTAAGATTCTGTTCTGGCTCAACTTTCAGATACTCCCGATGTTTTATCCTGGCGGAACTTATCTTGTAAATATCCTTCCTTCAAGAATGTTAATATCCAACAAATACCTTCGCATGGCAAGATTAAACAGGCATTAGACCAGCAGTAAAACGCACCGTCAGACGTGATTCGCATATTTTCTTATATTCGTGTGAGCTTACTGTACTTCGACCGCGTTTGTACGGTTGTAGAAAATTTCTTCAAATGAAAAGGTGGCTGTTGTCAAAAAACGCATTTTGATGGGAACGAAGTTACCTTGAACTTACGCCTGCAATGTGCAGCTTCCGAGTCCAAAAAGGCCAATCTCACATTTGGCTCAGGACCCTACGCAACACCGAGCCGATCAACGAAAAGTGTAATAACATCCCAAAAAACCACAGGTTCTCAACCTTGGTGGTCAGTGGACCCCTGCAGAGACCCTCAACACCCGTGGTCCCTGACCTTCAAATAAAAACGTAATATTTCGTTTTACGTATTTACGTTCTATTTATTCGCCAAACTAGACGGGTAAGACTGTGGAGGCCTCTGTTCGTGGCTTCGCAGCGAAGTCCACTTGGCTCCCCGAGTGTCACCGGCCCACAGTTGAGAAAAACTGCCATAGACACATGAGAAAGTTGCACTACTGAAACAAGCAGTGCATTTATAAAAATAATGAAATAATATAAAGAAGACAGCTTCATCTGATATGGCATTAAGCATTGAAGACACCCAACAAAAAGCATACTGCATTGACAAACTGACTCCGGAGTTATTTTTGTTACATACTTGTTCTGCAACTGAATGACGCACCAAGAAAAAATGACCTTTGATGATGAAACAGCTTATCAGCTATTCGTTGCCAGGCAAGGTGTCAAAGTTGGGCAACAGAACAAAACTCCAAACAAAGCAATTTTAGACGCTCAAACCGAGCAAAGCTTGTGCAATCTTTCAGCGGATTTGCTGGTGTCGCAAAATATTATATTCTACTCTCCATTGTATGTCAACTGTGTGAGCCTGCCTTTCATACACACAATATCCTTTCATACACACAATATAAAAGGCAAATAATACAAGGTTGGAAGAGTCCTTAGCAAAATGCACAGGAGCAAATCTCTGGGACCTAAGATAAACGCTGCCATACTTCACTGTGTATTCACGGAAATGCTTGGTTTTCATGCGTGATCAAACACACGGTGAGTTCAAGCAGGACGATATTTTTCCGGGTTCAAGCAACCACTGAGGCGGTCAGATGTTGAAATAAACGCATTTGTCTGGTACATGCGTCGGGGCTTTTATATTCGTTCAAACGTAAACAAAGCCAAGAACTTTTTCTCCTTTCTTATTCTATGAAGCGGCCGTTGTCATTGATGAAGTGATCGGCGACTGCTTATTCTGACGCGATACTGATTTTAAACTTATGAAATATTGAATTAAAAAGATATTAAGGTGAAAAGTAAAACATTCCAACAGCACGAGCTTCATTACACAAACAACAGTAACGAAAAACACAATTATTCCCAATCAATGATCAGCGTGAAGAGACGCCGCTGGGTCTGGTGACTTTATGTAACGCATGATAGCTGGTGGTGTTCGTAAGATTATCTTTTTCTGTACAATCCATCATCACGACAAAATGGAACTGATCGTTTCTCGAGATTTAGATGGGATGAATAACAAAAAGTTGATAGGCAGACTGTTCTTCCAAGAAAACTTCTAGCTGCCGTACGCGGAAACCTTCAGAGGACATTTTGCCACAAGTACGCTTTGTTTCCATTTGATTATTTGAAGCTGTTTTTTTTCGCTGAAATATTTGTCGTTTGTCAGAATTAGCTTAAAAACTTTATGTCATCTTTCTGTTACGAACATTTTTGACCGATTTGGCTCAATCTTTTTCAGTTATTTCAAAGAAATTTCGGTCAATGACCGAAAAAAAAACGGATTTGAAGTAGTACTTTTTATCGTATTTTAGTCAGATTTTGAAACAGGTGAAAACTGTTCAGTCACGAAATGCAACACAACAAATAGTGGGCAACATGTTTTATCACTGGCCATATGGAAAGTTGCAATACCTTACGCCATTAACTGTTATATGGAATATACCAAATTTTTACGGTCCATATTGCCAATTCTTATCACAAAAATAGAAGAGTGGCCCAGAGGTATTTCAAGACGAAGACTTTGTGCCTAACTATCTTCTAAAAAAATAAAATCAGCTAGTTTAACTAATTGACGCTTAATTTAAGCTCGTACATGAAACAACACTCTCAATCGCTTCAGTCATAAAAGTCAAAACAACTTAAGGTTCGTATGTCTCACAAATCGGTTTCATTTGTTCAGCACAGATATAAGCGTTTAAACCAGTGGTCTTCAACCTTTTTTGTAAAATCGACCCCTACAGGCGCTTTGCTTGAAATTCGCCCCTTTCTATAATTTTTCTGAAAATAGTATTTTGTTTTGAAAATAATTCAGAGCTAATGAAATATAGACGGGCAATCAAGTTAGCACAAAACAAAACGAATGAAAATGCATTTGTAGAACAAATGTTATTAATTTCCAAAAAAACAGCTCATTCCAACTAATGCGAACATTGCAATGGTGTTTTATCTGCAAGCTTTCTCAAAGCAGGTTGCAAGTTGGTCAATTTAAACGGAGTTTCCCCGATCTTGCTCATGTCAAGGTGATTGCGGTATTTGTTACGCGTGTGCAGTACCTGGCTGAAACCTTGCTCAGGAAAATGCGTCATGGGAAAACCCAATAATATTAGCTTCACTTTTCCAGAAAGTTGAGACGTTCCTTGATGGTGGAATCGCATTCGCTTATGCTAGTTAGTTGGCAAAAAGCTATTTCATCCATAACTTTCTACGCAGTGTAACTTTCGGTGTGATCTCCACAACAGAATGACTTCATAGCAAGCCTCAAACAACAGGTGGCGAAAAGGATATTTTGGAGTCTTCAGCTTAGCCAAGATTGGGTGCTTGGGCTTACTTGCCGGTCTAAGTTACTCCTTTCCTAGCCTACTGTTCTGTTACACTTTGTCATAAGCAGGGATGCAGCGCTAACAAAAAGGGTGTGGGAACGCACCCACAAAAACTAGCCATTTTGAAACGGCTTCAAACTAATCTTAAACCAAAACATGAAAAAGGTGTAGGTACGCCGTTCCCATGCGTTCCCGCCCCACTACACCCCTGGTCATAAGACAGATGAACACTGTACAGCAGTGGTTCCCAACCGAGGAGGAATTCCTCCCTAGGGAGGAATTTCATGAGTTCAGGGGAGGAATTTCCACTTTCTATTTAAGTTACCTATTCGTTGTACAGTAAGTGTTGTACTTCTTTTTTAAGTTGA
>JGI24159J19872_10010189_pt1 | contig 12330 bp, 10 predicted proteins | sample Ectturendosymbi4_FD_19872 | JGI IMG/M metagenome (IMG submission 19872)
TAAAACAAATTTGGTGTTTTGAATCTTCTTGGTTGTTGTTTTTAGTTTCATGGATTCCCACAAAGACATCAATGTGAACAAATTCAGGATACCAACTACCATGCATTTTTTCAAATGGGGAAAGTGTGAAACTTTCAAAGGAGTAAACTGTGTAGTTTATTGATGGTGAATGCAGAGAAAAGGGGCGCGAAAACAAAGCGATGCCAACTTGCTATTGCCAAACTTTTAGCCATGTCTTCCCAACTTTCAGTGCTTTTAAAGTTGTGTATCATGAACACCCTTTTGCATTTTCTCCTGCTATTTTGGCGATAATTTCCTGCTATTTGGCGTTTTGCCGTAGTCTGAGGAACATATCCTTGGTTGACTGTATCTTAGGCAAATCAAACGTGATTATCACGGTTGGCTGATCATGATGACGTCATCAGAGGGCCCCCCTTTTTAGTCTTGCTTCGGGCCCCCCCAACCCTAAACCCACCACTGTGTGTATGATTCCTTTTGTGATTTGATTTCGATAGATTGTATCGTTTCTCAAAAAAGTATATTTTTTAATCTTTTAAGTGCTTGTAAGATTAATTTTCGGGAATTTTGTTCTTCTGTGGAGCGTTGTGTTTGTCGAGCATTTTGGGTCAAAATCAGTTTCCTATTTTCGATGGATCTTCTCGTGGTTATGATTTGTTGTTCAAGAAGTTGTCTATTAAACGAAAACAAGAAGTTTTCAAATCTTTGTTGTCTGTTTCCCAATTTGGCTGTTACTCTTGAGAGTGTAGCGATAACAGTTGCCAATTCAAGCTGCTGTGTTTGTAACTCAGTAACTTGGTCTTTCACTTGATTTAATTGTAACGTGAATTGACTTTTCAAGTCTTCAAATTTGTCGTTTGATATATCATTATATGTTTTCATTTGAGCTTGGTTTATGCTACTTACTAATGCACTTTCTAGGACAGACATTAGTATGCCTACTCGTGAAAGTAACTTCTCTCTTTGTCCTAGGTGTTTCGTGATTTTACGTTACAATTCCATATTTAACATGATTATTTGGTGGAAAACACACATTAGCATAAGCAATTAAACGTTTGTTGTATTATGTGTCGTGAAGAATTACTGCACGTTTTGCGTGAACCTGTATCGGTCGAAATGAATTTATATTGTCTCATTTAACCCTGAGAAAGTTTTATAGAATCCTGCGATTATATGTGCGACTGTTGAGGAGATTTCGCAAATATAAATGCTTTCTGTAGCATTTATCCTTCTATCTGTCAGGGAATTTTTGATATAAGCATTTCGGAAGTTATATCATCTTTTTCTGAGTGTATAGAATTTGACTACTNTAATTATGTGGTTTTTATGTGGGATTTCTCCGAACTTTAAAGCGGTTCATTGTAATGCTGGATTCCAGATAAGTTGTCGTGAAAATGGGAATGTGCAATGTTGATCAGAATTTTGAATTTAATTATAATGCCTTCCTTGTGGGAAGTATGGCTGATTATAAGTTTTGTTCTGGAAACCTACTGAACCGTATTGCGGAAATTTAGTGACACTATCGATTTTTTTAAAAGATTGAATGCGTGTGTCATAAATGTATGTATTGGGATTTGTCTGCTTTCCTGTTGCTGTCTTGGGATGTGAGTGGTGTCACATCCCAGCGGTGTAGCAGCTGGTCCGGAAAGGGACTGGGAAGTGCAGGATTTGTAATTAACGTTCAAAAACGGTTATGTATTGAAACATGATGTTCTTGCGTTGTTGTGTTGCTTGTTGTAGCGAAAAAGTATTTGCATGTGAAAAATAAAATTCTTGGTTCCGCTTAAAGATAGGGAACAGTTTGCAAGAACTGAAGGGTAATCGTTTGGTTAATCACAAATTGTGGGCAGAGGATTTAGCATGTGCTCGTTGTTCTCGAGCTGAATCGACCTTGAGGTTGCCTTGTGATATCAAGCTTTCAAAGTGCACGTTTTGGGGAATCATGATTTTCTGCCTTTCTGCCGAATGTGTTAAGTTTAGCTTGATTCCTTAGTTGATTGCTACATGATTCTTGTTAAAAGTATTGGTGTACCTTTATGACAGAAAAATTTTGAAATTGTTATTGTGACAAGTTGTTACACATGACACCAGGTATATAGACATATACGTAATAGTCAGTAGAAGTTACAGTGTGACAGGGCTCACCTCCTCGTGGAGTGTGCCAGGTATGTGTCGCCACAAAAAGTGTGGGAATTCGCAGTCGCAACTCTTGTTTGGTTGGTTGCCAATGGACATATGAGGTGTCGAAAATGCCTGTTATTACATAAAATTGTCGGGGTCTGAGTTAATAAATGAACGACAGTTAGTATTGCGACGCTAAGTGCGCTTCATGTGGGACTTGCAACATTGAATTTTGTGTCGGGTTGATTGCAGATAATGTTTGCATTCAATTATCGTTTTATAAGCCATAGCAGGAAGTTGATGCAGTTTGTCTTTATGCTTTGTATTTTGATTCATTGTCTTTGGTTTTAGGAGTTTGGTCCTAATTTATTTGATTCCTGAACTCTGATTTGTTTATGGAATCATCTTAAAACAAAAAATAGAGGTTAAGATATTTTTGGCGTAAGCAATCAGTATGAGAATTTAAAATCATCAAACTGTTGTAATGAGGTTAACTGTATGTAATATGTATTAATTGCTGAGTGTAGTGCATGAATTATTTCAGTAAGAGTTTGAATGCAGTGTAGTTGTGATGTGTAAAGCACCAAGATAGACGCCTCGCGGGAAGACTGCTTGTTGTGTTATAGCCAGGCTGGTTAATTTTATCTTGATACCATCATACATGGCCACTTTATTTTCAACTAGTAAATCACGGTATTTCCGTACTGGTGTGACGTGAAAGTGCACTCCGTTATTCTGAATGACCTGAAGACCAGGTATGTGCAAATGTTTTGCATAGTCTTGGGCACGAGCCAGTATCGGCGTGACGTGACCACGCGAGTCGCGCCGGAGCGGTTTAGCTACATATCGTCGTGGTGTTTTAATGATGATCTTTTGATCCCCGTGAACCCATTGTATGCAATTCGGATTAAGAATGCGAAAGACAACGCGTGCTGCGGCAGGTGTCAGCTCGTAAGTGAGTGCATTCTTATGTGGGGGTTTTCGCCCTGTTAGAGGTCTGGGTCTTTGTTGAGACTCATTCCTCCTTTGTAACCAGCTGACTTGAGCCAAGTCTCGATGGAGTTTGTCAAGCTTGCGATCCAAATTTCGCAAGGTTTGATGTGTGTTATGTGATTTGCCTCTGGTTCTCTGAGTTTTTCTTTCTTGTAGCTCTGGTGTATGTTGTGTATCTGATATCCCATCTGCTAAGTCGTGGTGATCATTCTGTGTGTCCGCCCATCGCACTGATGGAGAGGTAGGCATGGTTTTGTTATCAGTATTATCTTCCAAAAGATTATCATTTGATTGTAAAAGTTCGAAGTCTGGAATATGTTCAACCATGAGTTAGTTTCTAAAATAGCTGTGAATAGGCAAGAAAGAAAAAAGATGTTATGATGCATTTATAAGGAACGGCAACCGTCACGGCGGGTGTAAAATTACACTGTGAATTTGGGAAGATTGCAACGGAAACATTCAGATGAAATTCAAAGAATTTTCAAAACAATAGTTTTGGGGTGCGTCTTTAACGCACATATGATGAAATGAATCAAGAAAGGGCTGTGCTATAAATAGCAAAATCACACGATTTTCTAAATGAAAAATGTGGTCTACGTTGAAAATGTTCAAGTTAGAACTACAAAAAAATTTTCAACTACATGCTGATTACACGATGTAGGATTGTATTTTTTCCCGGACGTTTGCCTTACAAATTGGACATTTTGAGTTTTGTTTGCTACAGTTGCTGCAAACTGCCAAATGTCCGCATGGCAAAAACACGACAGAAGCTTTGGACTGAAAGCACTTTTTGCACAAACTAATTTGCTTGAGCTCTTCGAATTCTTGTCTTCTACTTTTATTCTGAGGTGTGCTGGATGGCCCACTAGTTTCTTTCGATGTCGACGGAAGATCCCTGTTTTGTGACTCAGCGGTTGACGTTGAAGATGAGCTTTTCACCTTGTGGAGAGCAAGAACACTTTCCACCAAGTTTGTAAAGCTTGAGAAAGTTGCGTTGTGATCTTCAATTTGTTTGAGAAAAGCTCCTCGAATTTCTTCATCACTGAAACCCATCATTTTTGCTTCAGCTGCAATTGAAGACGCTTGCATTTCTTCATTTACTCTCTTTTCCAATTTTCTTTGCTGTTCTCTTGGATCAAAAATTTGTGGGAATTCGTTCGAAGACGGCAAAAACCTGAGCCTGGAAGCAGTTTGAGGTACGTTTGCAACAAGAGGACCTACCGGGTTTATGGCGGCCNGTCGATCCAAGTTTGGAAATCTGTTGAAAACGTTTACAACGAGCTCAGGTCCCTTCTGAAGAAGGTACTCTCATTTCGGAAACCACTTGGCATGTTCGAACCACGGGTTGTCGAATCTCGCCCAATTCTGTAATCCTCCGTTGCAGTACCAGCATTTAACCCGATCTCTTTCTTCTAGATGATAAAGTCCAACCTTAGACATTTGTTCCGGTGTAGCTGCGATTCGATGAGCTGGTCATTCATCTGATCTATCTCGGAATGTTTGTAAACGAGCCGCTTCGCTTGGCATGTGAGGATTGACTGTGTTTGAACAAGGAAAGAGTTGAGCAAGTTGTTCGGAAATAGACGATGCATTGGCAGCATTAGTATTTTGAGAGGTTTCAACGTTCAAGGAAACCGAAACAGTGTTTGTGGATGTTGGAGCAGTTGTAACCAGGACATCGTTCTGACTTCGAGACATTCCCGAAGTCAAAGCGCCTGGTAATGAAGCATGTGGTTCTCCCGATGTTGTGGAACTGTGCGCTGCGGTAGTCGGCATGGTAGAACTATTTCGTGTCCTCTGGTTCTCAAATGTTGTACCGAAAGGTACTTTAGTGTTATCTGTGCCGCGAATGAACTGACAATTCACACTGTGCCCGTGTGATGAAAGAGGATCATCGCCCGGAAACCAGTTTTCCACTGTTTGAGAACAACTGAAACATTTCACTCGATCTTTGTATCCAGAATGGAAAAAAACTCCGGCAGCCAACTGACATGGAATTACAGGGGAATGTTCAGTAAATTTTTCGAAGGTCGACAAACGGTAAATTTCTTGACGTGGGTCACCTGGCCTAATATAAACGCTGTATTGTCCTGGTGGGTCTCCACTTGAAAAGACAATTCTCCCGTCAGAAACAACTGGGTTTGATTTCATCAATGAATTGTGCATCTTGTCTGTTTAATATTTAGATCTTGTTTGACCTTTCATTTCTTTTTCCAGTAGCAATGACATACCCCAGCTTTGTGCTGTTACCTGAATCGCTACAATTTCTGTTTTTCGGGTGTTTGTCGTTCCAATCTGGTTAATACTGTGGCGGAGACATTGTGAATCCTTGAAAATACTTCAGATAGGATAGGGTTGTGCACCTGTTATGCTTGTTTAACGGCTAGTAATGTCACTAGCAATGTGACCAGCAATATTAATTTAGTCATCTTGAATTATTTTTACTCAATTTTGTTTCTGAAAAAAAGTTTTAAACATATCCAAATTAATATGCGGTGAAAACATATGAAAGGAATCATTTGATGACAAAAATTTAAAGTGATATTTAATTTTGGAGCATATCAGGAGAGAATTTGGGTTTTACTGTTATTCATTTCCATGTAGTTGTTCTAGGGGGTGAAAGATAAGTTTTGGATTTAGATATGTATACTTGCTGACTCTGAGTGTTATTTTGGAAAGGGGTGTTGGCTGTTTCGTATTAGTGGGGGTTAATTCTGATGCTGGTTACGTCTCCTGTGAGAAATTTCATTAATGTTTTTTTTATCCTTGTGGGGGGGTATCGAGTTTTGCTTCTTTCGTCAGTTTTGTGTTTTGTTGGTGGCGATTCGGGTTCCTGAAAAGAAAAATGAATGAACGGTAGTTTAAAGAGACAGTGACAGTCGTGGTCCCATAACGCGTGATAAAAGTAAATTACAGAAAAACACAAGAAAAAAAATTTTTTTGAACAAATACAAGTGAAGTGGGCTATCCATGAACTCGAATGATCTATTTATTCAGAAAAAATCTGAGTCAGGGCTAGATTTTTTCTCGGGTATACACAGGAACAGAGCCGTCCACATAGAAACGATTCTGTCTAATCGAAAAAGAAAAGGGAGCTGTCCCCAAAGATACAGGTCTGTCCACTAAGATACAGAGCCGTCCACATGGAAACAGAGTTGTTTCACAAAGAAACAGGGTTTGTTTCACATAGAAACGGGGTTGCTTCACGAGGAAACGGGGTTGTTTCACATAGAAACGGATGCCGACTGACACGTCCACCGCTTGAAACGGCTTTATATTCCTTCACCATCCAAGTAAAGTGTAACGTGCCGGCCAAAAAATACCGGGTTTCAGTTCTAGGAAGAGTTCGCCCATCACAACTAGAAATTTGCAAAAATCGTCCTGACCGACACGTATACAGCTTAAAATAGCTTTATATTCCTTTCACCATTCAAGTAAAAGTATAACGTAACGACCAAAAAAAATGGGTGCACTAGCACAATTTCTGTTCAATGACTTTTGTATGCAAAATCGCATGACTTTTGACGAAAAATAGCATAACGTTGGGTTAAAAAATTCTGATCGTGAAAACTGACCCATTGAAGCTCAGTACAAAGGAAGAAAGGAAGAGAAGTAGAAAAAGATAAAATGAAAGTGGATAGAACAAAGTGCCGGCATGAGGGCCAAGTAGTCAAGTTTTCACTTAGTGTAACTAAAAACGTATTTTCTTTAAGTCTGTTATGAACTATTTGGAATATATGCAAATTATATTAATAGTATTTCACGATGGATCCATCAAAAAAATTATCTTGATATTCCGTGCACGGTACATCGAAATCATAAAGGTTGTGAGACATCCCAAAGAGAAATTCCTCCCAGCCGCGCATTACAAGGCTTGGACTTTAGGTGTTCGTCACGCGAGCAAAGTGCGTTCGGCCGCAAAAAAATCCCGTTGTGAAGTCTCAGCATCTCTGGCAGGTGAACACTGCTTGGCAAGTACTTTTGGAGTTCGTATCGCAAGCAATATGTTCACATCCACAGAAATATTTTCTCTTCAAATGGTAAGTGTTTACTGCGAGGCGTTGAATTTAGGAGTTCATCGAGCAAGCACTCGTATAAGCTCTTACAAGGAAATGCGAAATGTCATGTAAGTAAATTTTGTTTGGTGTTCTTTTCTTTTGAAAATTCGTCTAGTGGGCATGGATTTGACAAGAATGAAAACACAAGAAAAATTTCATTGAACGTGGTGTTGTAAATGAGGGTTGTTTGATAGTAGCTTTAGGAGTTCACTATGTAAGCAGGGTGTAGTAAATGAAAAGGCGGAGTGGGTGGCAACCTTACGAGACTCCGTACTTTCATTCCCGACAACGTAATCCCAAGTTCTCGGAATGAACCTCCCAAGAACAGCCTGGGTCGGGCTCAACCGCCTCCGCACTGGTGTCGGACATTTCCGCTCCTTCTTGCACAAATGGGCGATGGCCTCTTCAGCGCCCAGTGAGTGTGGTGCAGAAGAACAAACCGTCGAGCATGTTGTCCTCCAATATTCGATCCATCAACCTCCTCATGGACTGAACGACGAGATGGTTTTAGACGATGAGGCAATCGATTTGCTGCTCAACACCTGTCTCGAGATCTAGTAAGATCAAGCAGTGTATTGAAGAACTGGATCAAACGACGAAGAAGATGGACAAGGCCAAACATTTCAACAAACACAATACGCAATTGCAACGGATTTGAGAAACTCCACTGAACCAAAATATTCGATACAGCAATCTGCAGTCCCAAAACTGGACCGAAAGTTGTAAAGACGTTTAAAAAATGTCATCAATTCCAATCCAAAACAAGTTAAGAAAAAATTATAGGATTCAAATCTATCAAAAAACTTACAACGTGGCAAGATTTAAATCCCAGTCAATCTCCTTTTCTGGTCATTTTTTGGGCATTTGAAGGACAAGGCGGTATGTTTTTTTTCAGCAATGTTAGCTCAAACTAAGTGGAAATGACTGAGAGTGAAGGAGAGAAGTCAAATGGAAATTTTTTTCACAAAATAACTAAGATATAAACAGTTTTTTAAGGAAAATGTTTGGTATCCGGTATGGACATGTAGTGTCCCGATTTCTCTGATCGTATGGTCCCGATTTTCTCTGATTCTAGGGACCCGATTTTCAATTCTAGGGACCCGAACCGGGTCCCTAAAGCACCTGAAAAAACTGATATAGATAACCTGGAATCAAAATTGCTAAAACAACATTGGGCACCATTTCTTAGCTTGTTGGGCACCATTTCACAGCAATAAAAAGAAATAACAAAAATGTTGTATTTTGTTTGACTCGGCGTTGACTCGAGCTTTCAAACCAACGATTCGAAGTGACTTGACAGTTCTTGTGTCAAGACTCTGACTCTGACTCGACTAAGTCTTGAATCGACTCTGAATCGACTTTAAAAAATTTAGATGACTCTGGGTCGAAGGTCTCGTTATTCTGACTCAACTCTGACTCGACAAATATGACTCGGGTACTTCACTGGCAGTTTCTCACAAGGGCATAAGGTCCCTATGATCCTATGTTTATGTAATGGCTCGTTTAGACTAACGAAACACCTATCGGAACGGTTCGCAGCTAACGACCCCAATCAAATTGTTCAAAGATGATTTTCGCAAGGAATTTTCTCAAACAAAGTATCCCACAGATACTTCAGCAATCAATCGTAGATTTGTTGCAGAGTAACAGTTGAAGCATTTGCGCTTGCACAAAAAATATCCAATCTGGATTGATGCGCATCAAGGAAGAAACCAAAGGGTTCTTATTGCTGCTGTTAAAAAGTTGCCAGAGAAGTCTCCATTAAATTGCATGCTAACTGCCACAGAACTAGAGCCTGAACTAAAATTATGGAATAAAATTGTCTCGGCTAAGTTCAAACAGGACCTCATCGGATGCACTGAGAAGCACCAAATCTTCCAGTTCTTTTCCCAAAGATTTTTACATAGCTTAGTATCAGTGGCGGTTCTAAGGGGGGCCTGGGTGGGCCATGCCCTCCCACCAGTTTTTGGCTGGCCCCCTGCTTGGCCCCCCAGTTTTGTGCTTATTTTCTAGTTCAAGTTCGTTTGATTGACATATACAGCAAATAACTTGCAGCCAGCAAAATTTTAAACGATTTGAAGACTTTCTGGCGACGGCTCTGACGATATTCACAAGCCTATGTTGGATTTGATAGGGTTAATCAAATTCATTACAACGGAAAATTACCATGTAGGACAGACATTTATGTTGGCCCCCTACTTTTTTCCTTGACCCCGCAGTGTTCCCCAGTTTTTTATTCTAGAATCGCCACTGCTTAGAATATTGTTAACTCTTCCTGTGGCAACGTGCACTAGTGAATGATACTTTTCTGCGATACGCAGACCAAAACCATACAATGTGCAACTAGCAGTTCCAGAATCAACATATCTGCTTTTTTAACATTTATGATTTAGAGAAATCATTCTTTTTCTCCTGAAAGATTATAAGTTACGCATCGAGCAGGTGTTTGCGAAAACCTTCCAGTGAAAATTTTCTGCATACTCCACTGACATCGTCCATGTATTTATTTATTTACTGTTTATTTATTTATTCATGTTTATTTTTCTGTTTATAAATTTTCGTTTATGTATTTGCCGCAGACTCATGGTCCATGCCACGTTATAAAAAGGAATAATTCTTTGTATCGTGGGCGTAAGTTTACGTCGGATAGCCCACAGCTCAAAAGCACATTCAATCGGCGAGAGGTTTGCCCTTTAAATAAATGTAGAGTAGGGGTCTCGAACTCAAATTGCTCCGTGGGCCACATGAGTACTTATAAGGTAACCCGCGGGCCGCATTATGACGCTGACGCAACTATGGCAGTACCTGAACTTACCAGAAACAGCTTATATCTTATTTTCTGTGAAAGGTATCATGAATTACAGACAAATCATTTCTAGCCGTCTAAGGAACTTGTTCACTCGCTAGTTGAGCAGTTTCAAAGACCAAAGAAAAAACTAAATAAGGAAACTGTTATTCATTTTATTCATTTTCATGTCGGCTTTTCCTCTAGCGAGATCGTTGGGCAGCAGCCCTAGGAGGGCTTGGAATACCTCACGGTCAACAGCAGTTTCAGATAGTGCTGCTGGCTCCACAACAAGGCGGGACCAAGCAAGATCGGAGATGTAGTCACTCCAACCAGGCCTTGGACGATCTTTGGGCCGCTTTCCCGTGTGTTTAGCCAGCAGAACTTGCCTCGCCATGCTTTTGTGGAACATACTGGACACACGACCGAACCAATGTAGCTGTGGTCTGTCAATTCGGAGAAGCGGTTCAGCATTCAGGGCTCTGGGAATTTCACAGCTGCGCACTTTATCGCGAAGTGTCACACCTGCGCATAGGCGTAGCCAGGAGGGGGCCTAAGGGGCCATGCCCCCCAAGATTTTCGGAACATATAGTTATTTTGTGCTTTAAGAGGCGGTTTCCGAAACAAAATAATGTCATTTGCCTAAAATCAAGTATTTTGCCCCCCCACAAATTGTTTGGCCCCTTCAAAATTTTTCGGCTGGCTGCGCTACTGCACCTGCGGCGTAACGACGGGGCAGGGGCCACAATGCCTCGGGTGCCGAATCAATGGGGGCGCCGCAAAGTCCCAACAATATCCCACGTTTTTGTTCAATACACTGCATTTACTCCCAAAACACCTTAGGCTCAAACATGGGGGCGCCAAACTCCTTTTGTGCCCCGGGCGCCACCTAACCTCAACACGCCCTTGTGTCACTTCGCACTCTGCGCAAAAATCCCATTTTGCCGCTTGCATCTGAGATAATATTTTATCGGTCAATAACCAAGATTCATGACTATAGGTAAGGATCGGAATACAGACCCATTTAAAAACTGACATCTTTGCGGTGTTTGAAAGCTCTCGTTTCGTGACAACGGAGCGATAAAGCTCACGCAGAACTGCGTTTGCTTTACCAATCCGTGTATCATTCTCCTCGCTCTACCATCCGTCACTCGTGACATAAATACCACCCTAGGTACTTGAACTTCTTCACCTGCTGGAGTTTATTGCTGCTTACTTGCAGCATACACTACCTTGGGTTTCTAGAGAGACATCATACCCCGGTATTTTTGTCATTCCGGCTCGGTCGCACGCAGCAAAAAATTGATCAAGTGTATGTTGAAGGCCCTGTTGAAAAGATGCTACTGCTAGCAGTACCAAATCGTCTGCAAAAATTAAACGTTGATCTTGCAGCTCCCAACTGTGACACCCTCGTCCACACGGCTCCAACTGTCTGTTCAATGCACGTAGACTATGAAAAGGAGTGGCGACAGCACACACCCATCTCGGAGTCCAACACTAACGGTGAACGGTCGTGATTTAAATCTCCCGACACGGACACAAACTTCTGAGCAGGAATGCAGTTATTCGACCTCATAGGGTGGAAAGCTTTGGGGACCCCAAAGCATTTCAAGAGGAACCCGGTCGCATGCTTTCTCGAGGAGGTCGACAAAGCATGTGCAGACATCTTTGCCACACCCCCAAGATTTCACAAAAATTTGCTGAAGAGTGAAAATTTGGTCTGTAGTGCTACGACCAGGACCGAAAACCGCACTGGGCATCGATCAGTTATTTCGCTGCATCGTTTTTCAAAGCACTTGGCAACGTAAATGTCAATTATTTTAAAATTCCAAAAAAGCATAACGGACCGCACAAAACGCCCTGGCAGGCCGCATGCGGCCCGCGGACCGCGTGTTTGAGACCCCTGATGTAGAGCAACCATTTTCTGTAAGACACAGTGAACACTTGAGTCAGAAAAATTCGTCTAAATCAGCTATGTCCAACCCTAATGGCTTACTGAGCCACAAAGTATGTCACCATCTTGACCAGGGCCGCACATTGAATGACATATTATTGAGGGCCGCACAATGAATGGCTTACTTTGATCTTAGCAAACTAAATTTAGCTTAAACTAATATACTGAAAGTGTTAGAATCGTAACTGCAATGGCAACAGACGTGATAAAGTGGCACTGAAGACCACCTGCGTCAAAAATGTTAAATTCAAGATTTCAAAACAAGGACAGGTTGTCAGTCCTATATAGCATACTTGTACCGCTGCGAAAAATTAAACTGGGCCGCACAAAACACTCAACTGGGCCGCGGGTTGGACATAGCTGGTTTAAATGAACTCCGTGAGTGAAGCAGAGGCTGGTCA
>JGI24159J19872_10010192_pt1 | contig 12329 bp, 12 predicted proteins | sample Ectturendosymbi4_FD_19872 | JGI IMG/M metagenome (IMG submission 19872)
TCGTGCACATTTCACAAAAAGTGTCCACTGTCCAGCCCACTTGTCTTAGAGTTGCGGTAGATAATAATTTCTAGCTTAGAAGCAAGTCTGTTTCTGACGACAACCACTAATTTGGATGACCTCACGCTCTTTTCCGAAAAAGAGGTCGGGGAGTGTTGACATTTCGCTTTAGCATAAATTCATTTTCGAAGGCAAGTAAGTGCTTAAGCAACGTGCTCAGCGCCGCTTAAAAAACATCCTCACTTCTCAGATATCAAACGGCCCATTAGTGTAAAATTGCTTTGTTTTCGAGAGCATGTAACTAGTACAAGCTGTGTGCTCCGCGCTGCTTCACAAACATTCGCACTTGGCAGGTTTCAAACGGCCCGTTAGTGTAAAACCTTTGTGAACCATGGAACGGGATTGCAAAGAATAGCACCCATTGTTGGAACAAGCAATAATCCAGTTATCGCGGAGTGTGATCTTTTCGCTTTCTGCGAACAATAAAGATCAATAGAGAACTACAGAGATTGTTGCCAAGAATAACTAGCATTGGACCCTTACCGCTTGTGCTTTTCCATTACAACAACACTATGGATCTGAACATGCGTGCATACGTTTTTGGCAAATCTCAAACCACAATTTTTATTTCTATTATGTATGGTTTTCCCTCCAGAGCCTTTGTAAAAGAACACCTTGCCTTCTCAAAAGTCAGCGCGAAATCCATACCGGCGGCTAAGCGCCAGACAGCATGTAAGAATATATCGTGCACCGGCGGGTGGCCTGTAAAGCGCAGTCATTTCGGTTCTCTTCAAAACTTGTTAGAGCAATTACCGGGCGATTTTCATTTTAGCGTAGTCACTTTTTCCCTGAACACTTGACATTTTACTGTTCCCCGCTCACTCTTGACTGTGAATGTTTCAACAAGTTTTACGCTGACAAGACGTTACCAGTTTTCCAGCATCACACTCAAGAACGTTTTCAGAACCATTTATTGCGAGCACACAACCTATACAAAATTTATCAAGCAAAGATGTTTGCACCACGTTTCCTCGCTTTGGCACAAATTTGCACGAGTCCATTAACGAAGCAAGTTACGCTGTGCTTTTGCAACGTCTGTATTAGCCCTAGCATTGTGTGGACAGTGTTTTGAACACGTTTGCCGTGTTTGCTTTTGCGATTGTGACCTCAATGTATAAATAAGTTGTGAACATAGTCTTTTAAAGCTGAACCAATGCGAAAGAAGAAAAATTTATTCTCTGATTCACTGTGTTTTTGCTCTTGTCCAATAGGTTTGTTAATTTTGCGGTGGTTGTAACTTTTGGTGCAGCTATGATTTATAATTTCGATTTGAGATTTGTCTACAGACTACGGTTGCATTGACTAAAGCTTAGTTTCGGTTGATGTAGCATGTGTATTACATAGACTTTATAGTTTTGTCAGACTTGTGCAGGAGTACATGGCCCAAGAAAGGACAAACAAACTTGTTTTTACTTGTGATTTTTGCCGTGTACCTGTATGCTTTACGAATTGCTCGTGAGGCCTGCGGCTTGTCAATGTCAATGCCTGCATGTTATTTGCACCCAGGCCCTAGGGTGTTCTGCCGCGTGTGTTCCCGTGTTTTATGTTGCTATCGCACGGACCACGTTGTTTCTGCTGCCGTGCCATCGGGGACATTATTTTTATTGTTGGTACGACATTATTTTTCTTTTTTTTTCAGAAGTTCTTCAATACTTAAATTGCAAAGGAAGTGTGCATGCAGAATTGGCGGAAGGTACGCAGCGCGTGCTTTCCGGCTCTTCCGACTGGGACGGTGGACGAGCGAGGCGACGGCAATAGGCCAAGATGGGGGTGAAAGTTCATCTCTTTCAAATAACAGCGAGCGTGAAACGTGCTTTGCTGAGACTGCCTGGTCAATGTCGGCTGAACCACCACCTTCTGAAGACACCTCAACCACCAGCAGTGACTCAGAGAGCGCTATTATCGCTGATAGCGACACTGCATTGTTTTGCAATTTATTGATCATTGTTTCGTTGGAGGTGTTACGTTTTCGTTACCGCTGCGTTAAAGATTCTGTTTAATAATAAAAAGATGTGAAACAGTAATTCAGTGTGGTTGTTTTGAAAAACTGACCGTTCAACTGATGACATGTGATGTTAAGCCTCTTTTTCATGCACTCACATGAAAGTTAACAGCTATCTGCAAAGTGTCAAAAGCTTTTCAAAATGTATGCCACATGTAGTACGGAAAAAAACAATTTTTCCAAAGTTCGCTAATTCAAAAGCAGTGTGTATACTCAATGAAATCCGCATCTGTACACCTTTATCTCATGATTGTCGTGAACATGAAAATGTTTGCGCATAGTCGACAAAAAAGTTAAAGCCGGCAGGAGGTGGAGCACATGGTGATAGCCAAGACAGGTGGTCGTTTATGGGCCAGAGCAAAGCCAGTATTGAAGGCCAGGCGCAACGCTGGCTATCGGAGAATTGCCACAACTGGCACAATATCAACATTCGGTCTTGAGTTGGTTTTCGACAATGGGTCAGAGAGGATGGGCAAACCAACATCCTCGCCTGCCATTGTAGGGCCGAGTCCCAAAAGGGTAACATTTCGGCGGTAGATCCTGGGATATTTCCACGCCAGAGCCCCGCATTTTCGAGGATATTTCCTATGCTGGCCGGCTCACATCGGAACTTCGCCCAGGGATAATTTTTGATCTGGGCACCCACAGGGAACACCAAACCCAAAACCGATTTTTTCGCAATCAAAACTGGAAGACCTCCGGAATCCGTAGATGGTTTAAAAAGCTTTCTAGCTCTAGCAACTGGCGAGTTATGACCAAAAAAGTACCGGCCATGATAGCGGCCGGCGCGGGCGTTAAGGTTTTTAAATACGTTGTTTTTATCATTCGTATATTTAATATCATTTCTCTAAAAACACCATAATTAAAGCAACGCGGGCAGTACAGTGAGGAAAAACAGAGGCCTTAAAAACGTGCTTGCTCAAAGTTGGATTTATGAGCAAAATATGCTTTATGTTCCAATGGTGTGTTGTCTGCTTGGTTTCATTTTTAATGTCAATGCGGATTATGTCACAGGACAATATCATGCGTGACGATTTTGCGAAAGATTCCCAGCTTTCTATTGTATAAAAGCTAAGTACTGCAGGAAATTTTTCAAAACGAACATCAGATCTGGTAAACTACTTTTGGCGTCAAATAGGATACGTTTGATAACGTACTGTTTTTTTCTAAGCAGAGCGCCAGCGTCCTTTCTGAAACGAACTAAAATTTTTGCCTCGTGAAATGTGCCATGCAAAACTCTGCTGTGTCCTTACCTGTACGTTTTAAAACTTTCAAGACATTTGCTATTGTTGCGTGGTACGAGACTCATACAGCATTTTTCTTTTCTTAATTGTCAATTGAGGTGAAGCTTTTGTGGCGCAATCTTTTTTCACTGGCAAAAGTTTGATCAGGTAGTTTTCCTTGCCAGTATTTCTTACATTCCTCAATATTTGCCTGTATATCTTACATTCCTCAATATTTGCCTGTATTTCTTACATTCCTCAATACTAGAAGTTGGGCATACAAACAAGCATTTGCCCCGGGCATCATCAGACCTCTGCACGCCCCGGCTGAGCAACATGTTCGACTCAAAACAAAAATGCCGTGAGTCAGGCAGTTTTTAGGTACAACTGCGCATCTTCAGTGCTAAAAGCTTTCGAAATAAAATCGCCATGCTCCTGACTGAAACGTTGCAAACATATTTCAAAGAAAAATCTGTGCAGTGATGTAGTTATATTGTTAATCACTGTTGTTCATTTGTTATTTATGAAATTGTTGGCTTCTTGGTATATTCTTTTTGCGTCCCACAGCCAATATCGAATAATCATTTGTTTGCAACCTCTACCTGCATATATAATACACAGACTTCCCGTCACATTCTAAAGTCAGAGTCAATTTAATGTTTGCGCAAAGCAAAATTAGCATATAGTCCATGCACAAACATTTCAAAACTTAAAAAAAAGCAACGCGACTTTGCTTCATTCTATAAAAACTGCCATTTTCACCGGACTTGGGTCACTATCTGCTACTCAGAAGCCAAATGAGTTTGTACATCTTTTAGTTTTTTCATAGCAGCTCTATAGAAAATAGACATAATTGAGCTGTTGCATAGAAAGCATTACGGTCTGATAGGTCTACGTCGCCCTTATAGTTAAGACAGGGACTTTCGAAAATCACTTTTCAAATGGTTAAGTGTGCAAAAAGGCAAAATCAGCTTAGGTCGATGCAGAAAAGGCCAAATAGGAGTTAGGTCGATGCAGAAAATGTCAAATAGGAGTTCTTCGATGTACATTTGAAAATTTCAAAACTAGATGGCAGCAAGGAGTATTTTTATACATATTTTAGATTTTAATCTGCGACTATAAGGTTTCAGCAAAAGATAAAATAAAATATTTTACTATGTGCATATTTGATGAAAAAAACGCACACTGGCCAAAAACTCTTTGAAAAAATTTTAAAGTTAATACTGTACAAAAATTAAAAATTGCAGAGTTGATTGTTGTCTACGCAAAGTTGATCACGAAGAAGCAAAATCAAAGAGTTGATTGTTGTCTACGCAGAGTTGATCACGAACAAGCAAAATCAAAGAGTAGATTGTTGTCTACGCAGAGTTGATCACGAACAAGCAGAATAAAAGAGTTGATTGTTGTCTACGCAGAGTTGATCACGAAGAAGCAAAATCAAAGTTGATCACTAAAGGGCCACACATCAATACTTGGAAAAAAATTAAAAGTTACTACAAATTATAAAAATTTTAAGGCTAAATCAGAATTTATTGTTACATCACTAGAAACCAACATCAGAATTTAGAAAAAAATTTAAGTTTCCATCAAAATTAAAAACAAAATAGGAGAATACAGATGTGACGGATGTACAAATCTTTGACGGGTGTGCAAAAAAAAAAAATTTGTAAATGATAAAAAGTGAACGCTCACCAAACGAGAGTTGGAGACTGACAAAAATATTGTACCTTTCTGTGCTGTTTACGAAATGAAAGAGATGAAAAAGACTACAAATTTTCTGGAATTTCAGACCAAAGTTTGTGGCCAAGATACATCAAAGAAAGTTGGCCCAGAGGGGGTTTCATTCTGGGCAAATGGTATTTTTACAAAAAAAACAAACCTTGTTTGATAATAGTGAACTGAGGTAAGCTTATGAAAGGAAATGTGAAAAATTTCATGCAAATCACAGTTAACAAAAGAGTAAATGTATTATGATGTAAATAATACTGATGATGTAAATCCACTGATCATGAATTACTGATGTAAATCCACTGAGGCCACTGATGATGTAAATAATAACAAATAGTAGCGGTCCAAGGACAAATCCTTGTGCAACCCCAAATGTTAAATGCAAAAATCAGGATTTCATATCTGCTATTTTAGTGCACTGAACCCTGTTATACACGTAGGAGGCAAGATGTTTAAGAGGTGCCCTTCCCCCTTCTCACCATAGTAACACAATGTAATAAGTAGGATGTTATGACCAACACAATCAAAAGTTGTACTTGAGCAATTGCTTAAGTATAAATACAAAGCACAAGTTAATAAGTTACCTTTTTTTCAAATCATGTCATCGCAGATAGTAGTAATTGTTAACACTGTAGAGTGTTTATTGCAAAAAACAGATGCTTTGATTCACTGGTGCAGGAGGGGGGGTGTAGGGGGTGCAAGCGCACCCCCAAAAGATTTGATTTGGTGAAAATCCGGGCAACATTTTCTAAAATCCGGGCAAAGTCTGTGCAAATTTGGACAAAATTTGTGAAAATACGAGAAATATGAAAATATTTTTAAGGCACTTTTCGGAAAATTTGGGCAAAAATCCTTCACATCCCCCAAAAATTTGCCATCTCCTACACCTATGCTTTGATTAATCGAAACCAGCAAAAACAGCCATGCAAATTACTTGTAGACGTGAAAAGATAAGAAAAAGCGATTGAATTCATGATTTTATGTTGTGCTTGTGCCTCGTTCAATCACGTTGATACTAACGATCTGTATTGAAATTCGCTAAGTGTATGTTCTGCAGTACAGTACTCTTCTAATGAATTGGGAAATACAACAATTTCTTGTTTTTATTGAACGTTTTGTCGAATTATCGGCAGTATGTTGAAAAGTACTGCTGAAATGCTGACTTTCAATTTCTTGTAATACGGTCTATTGTGAATCATCACTAAAATGTCATCACAATCACAATTTCATACCAATTTTTGAATCTGAACTAATCACTTATGTGGTAGAGTTGTAGCTTTTCAGGGCAGAATTGAACATTTCACAGCAGAGTTGTTTATATTTTGCTGCATATTTTGGCATTGCTGTAAGTATTTTAAAATATGTTGCCATGGATATTACACCGAGAACACGAGATCAAGTTGTTGCGTTAGAAAGCATAGCAAACCAACCAACAGAGCGATTGGAGAACGATTGGATTTGGCAAAATCAACAGTAGGGAGGATAGCAAAGATGGCAGAAAGTGGTAAAGATGTCAACATTCAACGTCGAGGAAGATGTGGATGAAAAAGGAAGACAACTGCAAGTGATGATGAAATCATCATTGGGAATAGTGTTGAAGCACCCCGAAGAACAAGTAGGGAGTTGCAAAGTGATCGAGCTCCGTTAACGGTAATAATTGATCCATCAACTGTACGAAAATACTTCTCACTGCTGGAAGGATTGCAAGAAAACCCAGCAAGAAGCAATTGTTGAATCCCGCTATGATGTACAAATGACTTCATTGGGCTCAAAAACCAAAATATTGTGGGATGCAAAACAGTGGAAAAGAATTATACTCTCCGATGAACATCACTTTCAAGTGCATGGTTATTGATAGCGGTGCATTAGAAGAAGTATTGCTTTTCTGATTGAGTAAGAAAAGCACTTATTAAACAAGCCGCTATTAAACAAGCCGCTAAAATAAGAAAAGCACTTATTAAACAAGCCGCTAAAAATCAATAAGAAAAGCACTTATTAAACAAGCCGCTAAAAATCCTTCCAAGAAGATGTTCTGAGGATGTTTCTGCTAGAAGACCTGGCAGATTGATCCCTATCAAATGCATGACGAATCCCGATAAATATAAGGAGACTAGCTCCCATGCTGTCAAGCAGCAACTCTTTAGAATGTCCAATTTTTCGACAGGAACTGGCACCTTTTCACTGTTCAAAGAAAATGCAGAACTTATTTAAGGAGTCAGGAATATATGTGCTGGAGTGGCCTGGAAATTCTCCAGACATTACCATATTAAGGATCTGTGGGCAATGCAATGATGTGCCCGATTCATATTTGTCCAGTCAGAAACGAGTCAGGCGGGGCCGGGTGCGGCAAATTTTTGAGGGCGGCAAATTTTTGATTCAAAATTAGTTTTCAAAGTAGTTTTAACACTTTTCATTTAGTGTGCTCACAATCCGTAGCCTAATAAACTTAGAAGTGTGGTTTTGCAGTGAGGAAATCGATAAAATAATTACCCAAAAGCCTGTATCAAGCCCAGGATGCCAAACTACCCCTGTATTTGTCTTGAAATCATGGATTTTTAACGCACTTGGTGGAAATTGCTCCCAGTCCCTGCACCTTCCTCTCATAAACTTCCCGCAGAAGTGTTATGGGGCAAAACGGACATTTATCCTTCCCGGGAAATTGGGAACAAGAACAAAAATTTGTAGAAAACCCAAAGCCAGCAGCTTAATTTCGATTATATGATTCAATTCTCCCAATAACAGTTTATTTGTTGGGATGACACTCACACTGCACAAGAGACGCTCACACTGCACAAGTTCAGGTGTGATGCAGTATTGAGCTTGCAATTCACACATTTTGCTTTCGGATGCAAATTGCGAAACTTGCAAGCGGATTGTTTTACAATTGGTCTTTATTGTGTGCCAATAACATGGCAACAAATCTTTGAAGGTTCACATCAAGTTGCAGTAGTAGGTGTTTTTCAGCACGTGACTGTTGAACGCAAGCATCTTGGCAGGTAAGACCAAGTTTGTAGGTCACGATGGAGGCATGCAAGCCAACGCTTCTCAACTAGAGCTGTTTTTGATTCTATTTGACAAATTTTGTCTAAATGGTTCCGCATCGTAGAATACCTCAGGCCAGTGGCGACAGAGTCAACGTTTGAACCCTTTCATATATTCTAAGAGAAACAAAGCAGTAAAACGTAAAGTGAACAATGAAACATTCGTTACATTATTGAGATTAGATTCATGGCGTTCTATCAGGGTTGCGTAGTCAGAGGTAACATTTCCGACTCCAGCTCCTACCTTTCCAAAATTTCCAACTCCGACACCGACTCCGCAACCCTGCCTAGTATAGGTAGTGTATGGACTTTCTTTCGTTGAAGAAGGGAATACTACATGAAATACAAACATATATAAGTGTTTAGAACTATGTAGCTTAAGTATCCCGCCATCACTTATTTACTTGGGCACCGCAAAAACACATTTTTGTGTCTTTTGTTTGAGCCCCCAAAATGATAAACGATTAAAGCTATGCGGTGCCGCTTACCATACACTGAAAACCAACTAGGAAGAAAATTGAACGAAATATACGCGGTCTATAAATGCATTTGTAAAGAAAGAAGGTAAAATAGGAAGCGTAAATTATGAGAAAGGTGGCGAACAAGCAGAAAAAGCAAGACCCATAACCGAGAATGAAAAAGAAGAAGTATTTCAGTTTGTGAGTTTGTGAGGGTTTGATTCTGTTGTCCAAGATGTTTTATTGTTCCTTGTATCTTTACTAAGTACGAACATAATGATCGTTCATTTTAAATTCTTGCAAGCAAATTTGAGTGATGGAAAGGAGGGCACTTTCATGGACGGCCCCGGGCGGCAGTTAGCCTCGCTACGCCACTGGTTATGAGTGGTCAGTTATGAACAGATCTTTTTTGAGACACGTGTTTCTACAATAGATTGGAAGAATCCAAGCCATTTATTTTTAATATGCATTCAGTTTTCACTCAAGGTCCAATGTCATGTGTTTGTTGTAGCAAACAAGGAATATGAAAATATTTATGCACAAAGAAGCAAATATGTTGTTATATTCATTGACGTGTCACATCTGAAATTTGTTTGAGGGTACTTCAGGAGTTTTTTTTTTATTATTCCAAAGTTATTATTGCTTAAACGGAAGCTCGAAACACATGCAAACTGACAATTGCACATAACGATTTTGAAAGCGTTTCATCCTATCATGGACCAAAACTACTTTTACTGTATTATGGAACAAAAAATGATCCTCAATTACGCTGTAATGTTGGGAAGTCACAAATAGTACTTCAGAGTAAAAAGTGTTAACCAATTGTCCAACATTAGTGTTGCACACACTTTCGACAAACAGCAATGCAAATGCAAGTACATTTTAATCACAGTACACATCGAATGCTAGAGTCCTGCGCGGAACGGTTGAACCCGCGCGGGTTGAGATACCCGCTTTTGCTGGGGAACTTGGTGCGTGGCGGCTCGGGCGAAGGATAAAAAAATTTTTGTGCGGGTTACTGAATGATGACCCAATGCATGTGAAATAGACATGAGTACGAAATTCAATGCTACAAAGAGCTTGTTTTACATGGGTATACCAAGATTCTGCAGAGGTGGCGAGATCACAGATTGCAATGTCCACTTCGCAATGAACTTGCAAGAAATATAGTACATTGTGCATCATGGCAACTATCGCTGCTAGCACATGAGTGGTTAGAATGGATTGGCATGCCGTAGATAGCAGAAGAGCAAATTTGAAGAGTTCGTCAGTGGACAATATAACAGAGTTGCAAACGAGCCCCATGTTGAAGCCTGAGCCCGACATTTCTTTTGAAGCTCGAGTTAGGCCCGAAAAGCATATTGACCGAGTGAGGAGTTCGCATCAAGGGGATCTCTTTGGCTGTCATGACAGGCCCATTTGCACCGTAGGTACTCAGCATTAACGCCTTAACACCGATCAAATATCGAACTGCCAGGCACGCGCAGAGTTGTTTTGTAATGTTTCGCTTCATGGCAAGAGAGCAAAGTCTCAAATCGCGATTGTTTGGTTTTGCAGTTTAGACCTAAATTTTATCTGCTGTTTACACGTAGGTTATGATAGAATTAAATAAGGTTTAGGGCTACTTTAATGTCACTCCAAGTAACACAGGTTTTTGTACACTGAAGCAATATACGAGGAATTTCCCATATTGAAAGACGCGATCAGCTAGCCTCAGAAATTGTCGTCACAATAATTCAAACAAAAAATCAATCAAGCCTTGTATTTTGAAAACGCCGTTTCAGAATGAACAGGTGACGATGTTGCTTACTGTGCGTGACTCTCCCACTAATTTTTCGTAATTAACTTCTATGTCACGATGCAAATTCATCAGAGCAATTGCACTCTGCCGCTCTTCTCCGCTCTGGATTCGCAAGTATATTTTTCACAATCTCAATCTTGATATAGAGCGCTCCAGAGACCCAGTTGTGCAGGTGATTGTCCGCATCATTTTCAAAAGTGCATGGACGTTTGGATAAACAGAGTTCTTGTTGCTGTATGGCAAACGTTTACTGGGGAATTCCAAATGTGATTAACGGAACATTTTGACTACTTTTTCATTTCTATAGCAAACATGAAATAAAGAAGAATACTAAACCTAGTAGCTTTTGCTATTGATGACTCATACTGTTTGCATGTTTGGAAAAATTCATCTGTCTTTTAATTTTATGGTCATTTGAATATTTGTTTGTGACTAGCGGGGCAGGGGACAAAAGTACCAAATAAGAAAACTAAATTCAAATTCCAAAATCTGCTCATTGACTGCATAGATACTTTGATTTGGTAATATTGCGTGGACAATATATCAAGGTTTTCAATTCATACATTAGTTTTCAATACTTGCTAGTTACACTATGGCAACGGAGATATTTGCAGAGCATGTTATTTTGACTAACGGGACATGTTGGTTGTGACTAACAGGACATTTTTATTTCATGACTTTATTTATGACTACTTTGCATATATTTACAAAATAAGCCTCACAAAATTAAATTATTCTGATACAAGGCTGAGAACCAATTGAGGTAACTAAAAAAACTTGTTCGAAATCAGTTTTAATTATTCAGAAGTCTGCATCAATTAGAACGTGACCTGAATTTCAAAATTATAAGTAATTCAACTAACAAGAACTAATAAGCAACCAATTTTGTCTAAATGTAAAGTTTGTAAGAAAATTAAATGAAGATATCTGTAAAATNCCATGGTGATGTAAAAGNTTCTTTTNCTATGCATGCAAGCAAATGAATCCACATGTTAATAAAGCNTTTGAAAATTTATTGGTTGAAAATTTCACTCAAAAACTAAAAATACCAAACATGAAANATNCATTACAGAACAGATTGAGATAGTCAAACATTATTTTACAACAGCTTGACAAATGCTGCATGATAACCNCAANAACACCGGCTCCCAGGCTCTCAAAATAATCAGAAATTAAGAATACTGGAATGACCAATTTTTAAGCTAAAAAAATTGAATATATCACTACAACTTGATCTTCACGCAATCAAAAGTGGTTTAATACTTCAATTCAACAGCATTTTTTAAAACTGCCATAGCAATGAGTAGCACCATAGAAAATAGTATGTCACAAAGAATACTTTATACTGCCAAACAAAAAGCTAGTACAAACAAAACAAGAAAAAAGAACACTTAACAAAATAACACATCAAACTTTCAAATGAAAAATCAGTACAACCGTTGCAATCATAAGACATTCACAATAAGAAAGACTAGTCAGATTTTGGATTTTTCTTTAGCCCTATAGCTTTTCATATCTGCTTTCTTTGCTTTTAGAAATATTTTTCATATTTTCCTTCTTATATTTTTTCAATATATTTTTTTCGTTTCAATTTGGCCATTTTGATATTACTATCTAAAACAATATGGTCCAACTACAGGCCTTGGGACCGCATGTGGCCCGTCACAGCGTTTCCAGTGGCCCGTGGAAGCATTCAGGAAAAGTCTTCAAATCTGAAATTTGTTGAAAAGCGTGTGAGGTTACAATTGGGTAAAGTGCATTTTCACAAGAGCAATGCCATTTCTGTGTACCATTTTGTTATATTCATTTATTTTGCGATCAAATCAGAAGGTTTACGGTCCTCCGCTAACCCTCCGCGGGGCATCTGACTGAATAACCTCTGTGTTTTTTGGGTGCTCCAGCGTTCCTTGTCTGGAGGAGTACATGTGGCCCACTGAACTCAGTACCGCCAGGTAAATCTGTCTATCTACCCACGAAACACGGCCTTCTCAATGTTACCCTCGAGCCATATCAATT
>JGI24159J19872_10010193_pt1 | contig 12329 bp, 16 predicted proteins | sample Ectturendosymbi4_FD_19872 | JGI IMG/M metagenome (IMG submission 19872)
AGTGACGTAAATGACAGCTACGGCCGTCGCTTCCTGTCCCTGTATTCCTGATGAAGTATTCTGTGCTTGGTCGGGATGCATAAATAAACTGAACTGCAGCGAAAAAAACGGCTTACTTCAGTGATTTGATTGAAGAATAAACGGCAATGCAACCGTGCGGCGAAAACGAAGACGTTTTGAATGTGTTCGACGGGAGTGTGACGTCACCGTCGATGCTGCGAGTTCGGAGAGGGTGGTTGTGGCCGTCCAAAGTGTATTCGTCAACGGGCGAATGTACCTGCGGTGGGTCGCAACAAGTTTTAGTTAGAAGTTGGAACGAACTGCGACGATCTCACTGCAACTGCGGGCCGCGACTCATTTCACACTTTCAGTACCAGTCAACTGAAATTTATCCGTCATGCACTTCGTGTCTTTTCATGCTGCTCTTTCAAAAACGCGCCAGACACCGCCAATACAAAGGAAAGCTCATCTGGGAGAACGCGCAGAGCGGCTTTTGCGACACGGGCGACTATGACGCAACAGGCTGTTTCTCAACAGCGTCGGGGTATGATGGTGCAATGTGGCACGTGGCGCCATAGATTTCGCATTGCGCGACCAACGCGACAAACTTTTGCCGGCGCACAGACAAGTAGGTCAAGGACAGCGCGCTTTAAAACGTGTCCACTGCTTCCAGTGCTGACTTTTTAACTCGGCTTTTGGGATAGACCTGATGAGTGCAACGGGGCTCGCTCTGAGCTCACTNCGTCGACAATCCTTGTGCAACGGCCGNCAACATATGCGAAAACACAATCACCGTTTGCGCTTGAAAAGTGGNCTTTTTAAAAAGCTGAACCTTAAGAAACGCAACACCTAATCGGCTTAGCTTGCAAGGGCGGACGTGCATCGTGACTTCACGCACGCCAAGAAAAATACGCTTATAATCACTGCAAATCATTGCATAACAATCTTACACAAATAACTAACAAAATCCTGCAGACTGTTCNTACCGTAATTGCATTGGCAAGATCGTGTGCCAGGCCGTCAGTGCCTAGCAGCACAATATTAAGTGTTTCCGAGTCCGGGGTCAGTTGCCAGCGCGCTGCGGAGGAGTAGGCCTTGCTGTTGCTGCTTCCACCGCACGGTTTGAGACTGCGTCGCGCTGCCAGCGCCTTCGACAGGCAGCGGGCGCCCCAGTTGTCTGAGGGAGGGTAAGTAGCTTGGGTGATATGCCGGGTTAAGATCTCCTCCCTTTCCTTGGTCAACTTGGCCATTGCCACGTACCTGTAAAAAGACGTTGCTCTTACTTCTTGGAGTTGAGTTTGTTGCAGGGCGTGATAGTTTGCTGAGGTGCACGCACAACTGTAAGCGCGCGTAGCCATCACCAACTGGCAGAGCAAAGCTACGAGGAGATAATTTCATGGCCGCTGTGTTTGGCATAAGCTGAACGTGAATCAAAGCAGTATTTCTTATCTTCTTCTTTTTGTACTGCAGGCTGTTCCAGCGCAATAGAGCTTCATTTAATAAAGCTATGAACAAAATAGCTTGGCGAAAATAGCTACAACAGACGCTGCACAGGGGATGTCGCAAAAGCGCTTGTCATAGTGACATGCAGACAACACCACGTTGATAAGACGTGTTATAGCTTCGGGTGAGTTTGTCACGAACAGGTTTTCACCACACAAAAACTTGTGCTTCAGAGAGAGTGCAAAAGTTCGTTTCGCAAATCCACGGCAAATTTTTTTTCTGATACAAGCGCAACACCGACCCATGTCTCCCATTCTATGCGAATGACACGGGCGAGCCAAGGACGATCCACGTCAATGCACAGCGAAGGATTAGCGCGTGTGCGCTTTCTGCCTTTCAGAGACGGGTCATGTAGGTCTTTCGTATTTTCCTCTCGGGAGTATGTTTGAAAGATACCACAAACTTGAATGCAGCTCAATGTGTCATGAAGAGTGTAAATTGAAGTCAACAATGAGGTTCTTGGTGTGTTCTTTTTTGTTTTTTTTATACAGGCAGCTTTGAAAACCTGCTTAAGATACGCAGTNGCCGAACAAACGTAACGTGAAGCAAAGTACGTTATGTTCCTTATTGTGCCGTGCGCTTCCGGTGGGAATAACAAAATATATTTTTTCAGCCCTTCCTTCTTTGCAACCTGAGTTTTGTATCTTTTTTACAAATCTTTACCAAACGTCGTTTTTTTCGGTTAGGCACCGGGCGAATGTTCCCAGCTACAACACCCACAATCGATATAGCGAGTCAAAACCTGTAACTTCGTTGTTTGTTACCATCGAACTACATTGTACGGCAGGTAATGTCACATCACCAACGCAGGGAAGTTTAGTTCCATTTGGGTAAAGCTTTTGCAGTTACTCTTGTTTGTTACAAGCAGTTCCGACCACGAATCGTTTTGCAGATATCTGGGCGTGCNGCTGGAACTGTGCGTGCAGCGTGAACCGCGCGTGACACTGAACGGTAGCAGCGCGTTATCTNATGGCAAAGCTTAGAACTCATTTGACCTNGAGGCTCAGACGGCCAGCCCTTTAACTTGCTTTCCATTGTTTTTTGAAACGACTGCTATATATATTTTCTGATCAGGCAACTTAACTTTGCGAAGAACAGCCATCATCCTAAGCGCCAAACATCAGCTGACAAGTTTCTCGACACAAACTGCGCCTCGCGCTCAAGTGGATTAACAAGAAAATGTTTGTGAAGATTACGTGCGATGTTCTCGCATATCTCACCGATGGCAAAGTGGCGTTAAATTAATGATTAAGTGTCAAAAACGCGAACAACTGCCGATTACGCAGCAGTCACTGAGCACTGCGTTGCACCCACCTCGGATCGTCTTTCAAAATATCGTGGATGCCAGCGTGCGTCAAGGGCGGCTTCGATACGAAGATCTCCAGCTTCTCGTACAGCAGCTCTTGGAAGCCCTCCTTGGCTTTTTCGACGATTTCGGTCTTTTTCAAAAGAAAAATTTTCGAAAGCGTCAACACGCGGTACGTGGCTGTTGCAGGAAAGCGGCTCCCACACAAGCAAGGCATGAAAAACTCATTTAGCACGATTTTTACACAGAACAGCAAGAAAATGATCAGGTGTGAAAAAACTTAACCTGAAACAATACGAAAATAATTCAGCACTGCTTATTAAATCTAGGATCACCTGAAATTGTTCGTATATTGACGACAATTCTGTTTCGGTAATTTCCGTAATGAAATCATAGTGTTTGAAGAATTTGGACACATCCCCCCACTCCCCGCCAGGCGTTACCTGAAAAGGCAGAGGATGGTCAGACGAACGTGAACTGAAAAGCGACAATAGACAGTACGTCCACCTAATATATGTTAATTAAAAATGTTTTCACTGCACGTCGAATTCATCAAATTTTAAACGATTTCTCTCACTTCAAAATAATTACTTTCACTCAAAACATGAATGCTGTTGCTAAAAAACATAAAATGGCCAAGAGTGTTGAAATAGGTTGGATCGAGCAGGAGGTTAAATTGGTATCATGCAAAGAACTGAGAAGCCGGTTGTCAAGGTTCGCAAGTTTTGCGCGCACAGCAAAAATCCATTAAGCAGCCTGTAAACGACTTATGGATTGAAAACTTTCTTCAATGCGCCACTTGACTGTCATCGGACGTGAGCTGCCAGTTCGTGTTGTGTGGACTTGATTCAAACTATCTTCGACAAATCCCTGACCGTTGGGAAAGTTGACAGTGACCGCCGCAAGATCAAGCTCACAGTGGCAAAAATCAATGCAGAAAAACATCGTTTGCATGCCAGCCCATTCTCGGAAGCATGCCATTATGCGCTCAGCACAGGCTTCCCGTTTCGTCACAGTCACGATTGTTGCAAACAAAACATTCAAATTCATTCCAACTGATCGAAACAAAAAAGCTTTGTGAGGACACACAGCAACACAGGACATTTGAAAGTAAAAGTCGAACTTATGAGACACCGTAACTCAACGTACCAATCCCGGCAGCCATGATGTAATGCGCTGTAGACTCACCTTTGGCCACTATTACTGCAGGGGGTGACATTTTGTCTGAAATCAGGCATATAAAAGTTTCGCAAAGCATGAAAGACCAACGCAAATGCTAACGAAAAACATATGGTTTGATGGATTTTTAACAAGTCCAGCGTCGAGAGCCGCGATTCCTAACAGGGTATCGAACGACGTAATGCGGAGTGTCTGTTGCACGACCATATCCATTATTCTGAAAACCTAGAAACTAGCATCGTCCCAAAGAAAAACTAGCCATTCGATTGAAGCACGCACGGAAAAACAGTCGAACGGCTTCATTTCAGTTTCAAGTTTAAAAACCGTAACAAATTGTTCTTGATACCAAACAGTTTTTTTTTAGGAATGAATTTACGAATTTTTGAAGTGGGAAACGATTTCAGCTTTGCAAAGTGCGTCGCGCGCAGCACAATCCCGATACCAGTCTGGAGGATTGCTTGCTTCCAGTGATTNTCAACGTGGTCCAGGTGGACCACCTGGAATTTNTGGTGGTTCAAAGTGATTTCTATAAATCCTTGATAAAACGTTCACTGACCTACAGTATGTGCAATACAGTTTTGACTAGTTGTTCATGAGATGTCAGCATAGCAATGTGGTCCACCAGGATTTTTAAAAAGATGGGCCATGGGCCAAAAAAAGGTTGAGATCCACCGCACAAACTAAATTCCCTGGCATCGGCGTGCCTAGCCGCCATGCGTTTTTCATTGGCCAGTAAATAAAACAAAGCAATGATTGCTGGCTGAAGAGACTGATTCAATGACAGTCAACAACACCGCTGTTTGCTTAACCAGCACAACGAATATGGTGCGAATGAAGTCTCACCTCAGCCAGCATTAGCCGGGTGTGTGTGATGCTTTGGCAACATAAAGCTGAGAAGCGTGTACAACGAAGCATCCATCTCGCCAAATAACACACCAAGCCACTCGCAGTATAGCGCCAAACAAAGCTGTACAGCTCGCACAAGGGCTATACAGGTGAATCTGCTTCACAGCAACCGCTCGTATACGAAAGACAATGTTTCGTTGTCAGGTAGCACATCAACTAATTACCTAAAAGCAGCTTGGCGACCAAACGAAGCAATTCGGTTACAAGGCCTTTTGCTTGGCAAGCAGCCTGTTTCGCATTTAAGGAAAATAAGCTTACAAGCACTGTCTGCCACTTGAAGACCTTTAGAAAAATATACCAAACGGTGAAAGATGTACGAAGTTCGTTATTTCTTACACAACGGAAAGGCAACTGCGCGTTACCCGGCTCATTTATCAACAGAGGGAGCAGGAAAGGACTGGTCAACACCGACGCGGCAATGCTGCTGCCAAAACGGTTCGGCCCAGCAGGCTGTGCGCAGGCCAGTAACTTTCCTGTGCGGAATTTGCGGTGAGCTTCACATTTTTTCAAAAAAGATGCATTTCACGCAGTCGGTCACAAGCAGCGATGCGGAGACACGCACAGCATACAAACATGAGGGGCGGTCCAACCGGTACTTTGTTCCGGGGCCCTAAAACTAAAACGGGGCCCGGTAGAACTTGAATGTCTGGCTGTTTGTTGTAAGCAAAATATAAAGAGGACTGTGAGGTGGTTTATGAAAAGGTTGTCATTAGTGGCGTAATTAGCATAATACACGCGCGCACTGAACGATTTAGAATGTCCCCAAACATTCCCACTTTCCAGTGGTTCACGAATAATGAACATCAGTTTCCTAAAAAATTCTGGAATGGAACCAAAATTGCACCAAACCGAGCTTGCTCGGACTTTGTCGTCACAAAGGTTACTGATTGCCACTGAATACGACACAATGATAAACCGTTGAGCAAAAATTGTCATGAACACGTAAAGGCAACTATTTATTCGAGTAGACAATTCTCGCCCCATCCTAAACTTTTATAAGCCTACGCACCTGCCCAGATCATAAGCATGAGCCACGTATGAGAAGTAGGTTACCCTACTCTCCAGTCTTTATAGACTCTGATGCGCTACTGGGCTAGTTGTAAACTTGACGTAAATACTGCCGGCAAGATGCAACTCGGACGAAAAGCATACAAGAGAAATGGTAGAGTAAACGCGACATGAAGTCGTAAAATTATTCTATTTCTGATAAAACGCCGCATTTAAATTCAGGAGAAACTACATGATCAAGTCAGTCTGAGGGGAAGCAACATCTTTAGGAGTGTTGGTTTTGACCGTTTGAATTCGAATTTGAGGAAATCTTACTTCATCATTAACACACACATCCAGGATAAAACCTGGCCACAACAGACCTGTTGCTGCTTCGTGCAGAAACATAACTTGAGTGAACGTAGGCTAATTAGCATGTAAAGAAAACTCCCTGTGTTCCGTTCCGATCATTGTGACGTTTTTTTATTTCCGTTTGAACTTAAAAGGGCCACAGAGTTTATGTAGAGCTTTTAGAAATTTCATGAGAGTTTACATTATCAAGCAAATTATCTACCAGCCCCGAAGCCCGGAGACACCAGAAAACTATTGCGCCGTCTTGAGAAGTTCCTCTCGTGGGCCTGCATACGAGACCATACATTTTAAAGGCTCAAGACCTTCTTGTAAACAATACATTTCCCCTGGAAGTATTGAGCGTTTGCGGAATCATTTGCTACCGGCAGTGAACTAGAGGTGGAACCTCGGTCAGCAAACAGACCTCAAAAAGGAACTGTATAAAAAGCTTTGATTTTCGTCACCTGTGGAGCTTCTGCCAGAAGATTTCGGAACTTTTGCTTGAGCTCCACTCGCCTCTGCTTGATTTCTAACGCTTTCCAGTGATCGGCAAAGATCTTTTCGGCTTCCGGCGTGCGAAGCAGCTCCTCAGGGATTCTTCGGTCCTCCAGTGAGTGCATGTGCTCCGTTTCGAACCACGGCATCCCGTCGCCTGACTTGCACAACTCGTCCGACTCGATAAACCAGCTGCGCGAGAGACGCAGAGACAGGTCGGGATCAGTTCGGGTGAAATCGCAACGCGCAACTTTTCTTAGGTGGGCAACATTCGAGCGAAACGAAAACGCAGACTTTTCGGCGGGAAGAAAACGGAAGACAGCTTGCTTTAGAATGTTGTAGGCGGATTCGAGATTAAAATGCCCGGTGACAAGCGTGGAACGACACAGATTACTAAAAGTAATTCCTAATTGCGTAACAGCTCGTCAAACCCTAAATGAAGCTCGTGACAGGCAAAACCTATACGCACTCGACGGAATTTTTGTTCATGTCAAACTCTACAACTCGATAAGCTCACTTGTCCCGTGCTAGGTGCGATACAAAGAACCATTGCGTTTTGTGGCTCTAAAAAAGACATGTTCATTGTCATTCCATCGTCAGGAAACTTGTCATTGACATATATTGTAGACACAATGGCAGGTCGATGTTTCGCCAGGTTTCCGAGTACTAAAGCCACTAGCAGCACTACACGCAGGCCGCGGTGACGTTTGCTCGGCTTCTCAAACACGATAGAAATCGCATGACTAACAATACAGGCTTCCACATGTGCGACTGCACGTTGGACGCTATTTTCACGGGCTACTGTTTGAGATAACAGGCGGAAGAGCATAACTGAAGGCCTTATTTACAGAGTAGCGTGAAGGTGCGCTGTGGAAGAATGGTTCTAAAAATCACACTTGACCTCCTCCCAATAACTTACTGTTTTCAGCACAATCAGGACGACCTGTCAGTTATGCCTTCTAATCGAAGCTAACTACGAAACACCGCCAGCAGCTCAGGAGATTTGCTGGAAGTTTTTCGAATGTCAAAACCTTTTGCGGGCCACCTGCTCCATTAACGATCAGCAACAAGACCAACCGTGACTGAACAAGCCCGTGCGAATTGGTAAAAAACTGCGCGGTGTCTGCGTTTCAACAGTTCCCAGTACAGCAACGAATCGTGTACGGCTTCTCAAAGAGGAGCTAAATGGCAACAGGTTATATTTTTAAAAAATCAGTTATAGTAAGCCACAAAAAAGAGAACGAAATCCGCAGTAGATCGATGCGCACGAAAATTATGCAGCATATTTAAACAATTTTCGAGCGTTTGACGACCCGCTGCACATCAACGCCAACCGCAAGTAGCGATGTAGCCGCACGTCGTAATGACGGCCTCTAGGCGAGCAATTACGTTATTAGCCGCAATATAGTTTTAAGGCAACAGACGCGCAAACACAAGCAAACTGCAGTTCCAGCGCTGTTTCCAAGCATGCCAGTTTTCACCATATAACCAGATGAGCAAGCATTGCTTCTTGTTGTACAGGGTACAGGTACCGGGTAGCGTTGTTGACGACCGGAGCGTCAATGTGCGAGGGTGTTGCCGGACAGAAAATTATTGCCCACTGTGACGCGGTTGAGTGTGTTACGAGTAAACAAAAGTTTTCGCAGGTTCTCAAAGACAAGTACGCTGTTGCACAAATGGGCCGAGCGCGAACGAGTTCCGCGAATCAGGACTGGCCCGCACCACGAGAATGTCCGGAAATTTGAACACGCCAATAACTTTTTGTTTTACCTTCGAGCATATCCTGTCGCACGATGGCGAACTATGACCTTGAACCTATGACCTTCAATAAGGCGAAGCTCACCTTTCGAACTGTGCGCGTTTCTTCATCACCTCAAGGGTGTCTTTCAGCAGGCTTCGCTGGCAGAAGGTGTCAGGCAAGATTAGCTTGAGGGCACGAGGGAGGTACTTCAAATATTTTTCCTGCTCTTTCAATCGGAAGTCTTCTTTTAATCGGTTAACATGCTTGCGGAAGATTTTCGACGCGGCATTTTTACCTTTGACAAAAGTCGTATCAGCGGTGAAAGACGCATCCGGTCCGGCCAAAGTTACTACGTTATTTTATTTGAATGGTCATAAAATAACGGTGTTTGGATGTGACAAACCGCTCTGGATGATCAAAAAAACGTCACTGGCATGCGTCAGAAGTAAGCATGCCTCGCCAATGAAACGCGCTAAACATCAATCGGGTTCTGCAAAACCAGGAGCATGACCGATTTGCAACGTCACACAGTCTAACAATACTTCTCGTTTGTGGTCGGGTCGGTCAGACACAATCTCCAATGTTGTTGACAATGCTCAGTGGATCGGTGACTCGTCGGGGCAGAAGACGAAAATCGTCGTAAGATAAGACTGATAAACCGTCGGCATATGACGGTTACGTAACGCAATCGATGTTTGTCTGGGCCGGTGCGCATTTCTAACGCCGTATCGGAGGTCTATCTCCGCGCACGAAATTCGTACAACAAAATGTTGCTCTTGCTGATTTGGTACGCTTCATTTCAAAACTGTAGACTGACTGTCGCACTAATCAAAACGCGGTAAGCTTCGTAGCAACCCCAGCATAAAGATATCATCGCTTATTAAGCGACGCTTGATGATTCACTCGGCTAAGCCTACGCGGTCCACCTGCAGCGGCGACATAAAGTTTTAATGCGTAGACAGCGCTGGCGTATTCTCAGCGCAGTAAAGTGTCGATTAATTGCTTTTTTTGTGATTGATCCCAGTGCAGGTCCCATCGTCGACAAACTACTCACAGCAAACAGCTTTGCATATACATATGCGCATCAACTCAAACAGCGAATCGCCTTTACTGGAACAACATCGTTATTTTGCCAGTCTATTTTTAGTACTGCCAACGGTTATTTTACCTTCCAGCTCTACGTATCTGAGATATTCAGGTTGATTCTCCAAATTTCGTCGAGCGGTTTGCCAGGACTCGTGATAATCGCTCACTGTCTGTTCCAGAAGGTTCTCCAAATTTTCTTTGGCGTCCTTCAGCAGCTCCTTCCGGACACGAGCAGCGTCGTCGAAAGAAACGATCTGTATTCGGTACCACATGTTTTTACTAACTACTCAAATCCCGCATAAGGCCAACTATTAAATTGCAGACAAACACCCCTTCAGAAAAAAACAGGGATGGTTGTAGTTTTAATACTATCTGCAGCGACAGCAACGTGTATCAAAGCCAGTGGTCATTTAATTGTTTCAGATAAATGCAAACTAAATAACGCGGAACTACAACTGAAAAAAACTCAAAACGAAACTATTAATCCTCTGCATCACTATGCAAGCGACTGATTTAAGCAATCAGCTGAGGAACCTTGGATTTCGATCGAGATTTGTCGATTAGCTGTGCCAAGTACAGGAACGCCAAGGTAACATTGGTGTTTTCTGAGGCCGATGTTTCAATGACAGGCAGTCCGGCTCCTCTTTTCCCACCAGCCGAACCAGCAAATTTTTCGACTTCTTCCACGTAAGGAGGCACAGCGTCATCGTACTTTGTCAACGCGATCACAACTGGCTTCTTTGTCTTTGCCAAGTAGTGGTAACAGTTTTGAACGAATCGAATCTGTAGAAGCAAATGTAGGTCTTCATTTCTAAGTACCGTCACGTGACTCCGTGTGGTGAATGCAGCACAAGGCTTGTGCAGAGAGTCCTAAAACACAGGGGTTCTTAACCTGGAGTCCGTGAATGTGATATAAAGGGTTAATAGGCTTTTCAGACATTTCGATTACTACTACGGTGATTGAAACCTAATTTCAACTATTTATTGCAGTGTTTCTTCTAAAAGGGTCGGTAGTTTTTATTAGGATGTTCGAGGGATCCCCGTGACCCACGAATGTTTAAGAAACGCTGCTACAAAGCAAGCTCACGTGCGACCATTCCACATCAACCGTTTGTTACAAGTGCGCGTCTAAACAGGCCTTAACACAACAACCCTTCATTTTCAAATAACGATCGTAACAAGCAACATCCAGCTTCAAGTTTCGATGAATTTCAAACGAAATAATTGCAACGATAAGGGTGATGAGTTCGATGCTCGCAGCGGCACATGCCGTTTTGCCTTGGGTAGGAGCTACGCACGGCTACTGTTAAGAACAGCACTTGAAGACGCGAATAGGAAAGTATGTTTTTTATCAGCTGCATTCGTTCAGCAACAAAAATGGCGATGATCGACAGCAACCATCACGAAAAGAAATCTCAACTCGCCCGGGAACTGCATTTTACGGCTTGCTTGTGCTTGGAATCGCACGATTAGCGACCGCGCACTCGTGAACGGTCCGTTAACAGATTGAAGCGTGGCAGGTGCTCGGTAAGCCAAAGTACGAAAAACTTGGCAAAGATACAATTCGAAGGATGAGAAAATTTACCGCATGGTTGCTTTTTTTAATCAGTTACGTGAAGCACATTTCCGTACTAAGAGGACATTAACACTAAACGAAGTTTTTTTTTACAAGAAACAAACAAAAGTAACAGACAAATGCCACATTCACCTGATCGTCGATTGTTCTATTTTGAACGTGGCTAACATCCACACAAATGATAAATCCGTCGATAGCAAGCTTTCCGTCTGGCATAAGCTTGACTTCGAAATCGGACTCAATAGCGAGCTGATCCGTACAAATGTACATCATCTTCTCGGCAGAGGAAATCTACATAAGAAATAAGTATGAACCAGGTAGAGGACAGTGTCCCAGACACATGATCCCATCACAAAGCATGAGATCAATACAAACGATTGGCTTGCTACAACTTGCGCTGGCAGAAGTAATTGTGACCTAACTATATATAAAACCACCACACAACTAGCGAAATAAGCAGCCCAAGGAAATTATGGGTCATTCGCTTTACACAAAATAACTTTCGTGAAGGTGTACGGTCGGCGACACGCACCAGCGGCACAGAATCCCTTCACCATTCAGTTATGGATTAAAATAACCGAAGTTAATCGCTACGTTTTTCCTACATGAATTTCAAATACCTACGCTGGTCCGGCTCAAAATTGACTAAACCGGTCTTCAAAACATTTTAAGTCTGATACAAGCAAAACAAAATGCACTCCTAGTGCGTCTCAATATATGCACCATGCAGACACAACTGAAGGCAATCATTTCAGATTTCGCGTTTTTTCAACTGAGTGCCTATTTTCGACTTCGTAGCTTAATTTACCAAAAAACAATAACTAAAATTCAACAAAAATTACGAATTTCTAAAAGCCGTTGGACAAGACACATCCAGTAAACAACCTTGTAATTAATCGCTTAACCATAAAGCTAAGCAAAAAAAATCCACCAAAATCAAAGAGAAATCCTTTTAAAGACAACAGCATTTGCAGGCACAATTTCACAACTGAATACGAAAACACTTTTTGGATCTAAGTTGGAGCATAACAAAATTAAAAAAATTATAATATGTTGCAGTTGCCAGAAAGGCACATAGAGGTTTTTCTTTCACTCTAGAACTGCTTGTTAAATCGTTTGTAAATAGTTAGTCAAGGCCAACAGTATGAGGTGAAGACAGTTTAGACATATATTCAAATCGGAGACTGCAACTCCCTTTG
>JGI24159J19872_10010194_pt1 | contig 12326 bp, 8 predicted proteins | sample Ectturendosymbi4_FD_19872 | JGI IMG/M metagenome (IMG submission 19872)
AAAATCCGCTTAATTGGCAGCCCTGGCCTAGGGTGCTTACAAGTCTCAGCAACGTGCTGTTGCCAGAGCCAGCAAGGCATGCCCGGCTTATTTTATCAACGAACACTCTCGAAATGCCAGCATTATTGGCGTTAATATACTGTTTGACCAAGGAATTTTGATTTTAGGATGCATCACCTTTTCTACCAAACAGATTCTAGATGGCAATGAAGACTTTCTGGCATCGGTTCTGCCAAAATTGTGTCCGCAAAAGGAATTAAAAATGGTGAAATACAAAAAACAAAGAATTAGGATATTTTGTTGTGAAGGCCATTTGGGCTCGGGATTTGCCGTAATGTCGAAATATTTTTTTAGAGATCAACATTGAGGGGCCTCTGTAGGGAGGGCAGAGTTGGGATGCTGCGGCACTGTCAGGAACAAAAACAGTCGTAATGAAAGTAACGAAAAAGGCAGCGGTGACGTCACCTGACCACACTGCCATCACTTATTTATTGAGTACCTCACTGGCCTCGTGTAGTCTGAAAAATGGATTCAGGTGTTTTGTTCCACGCATTATACGCAACAATAACCAATTTTCAACTCCATAAAAAGAGAATGCTCATCGTCTTTAACTTCACTCCTTCGCGCTCATTCTTCTATAGCAGCGGTCGGGAACCTATGGCTCGCGAGCCAGTTGTGGCTCTTTTGATCACGGCATGTGGCTCGCTTGATATTTTCTTTACGCGATTGTTACGGATGAAAGTTTTTCTGTAATTTTTCTACAAAGCCATCAGAAACATCATGCAGCACCAGAAGTCGCATAACAGCCAGAAGCAGGTTATTAAAGAGAACATTCAGATATTTTCCATTGTTTAAAATGGTTGATTTTGCTTAAAAATGCACAGGTTAGTTAAGTAAGTTAGTTGCATTAAGTGTTGAAAAATATTATATGGCTCTCATGGAAATACCAATTAAAATTATGTAGGTTTCATGTCTCCCTTTTCAAAAAAGGTTCCCGACCCCTGTTCTACAGAGATTTTTTGTCAGTGGCATAGTAAAAAATGTGCGTTGAACCAAAACAATAATACAAATATATTACTTGCAGAAATGTTGGAAATTGCCCTTACTCCCTAAAGTTTGGGGCCCCCCGAGATCGGTGGCACTAGGCTCAAGCCATTTTAGCCTAATGGTAAATCCGCGCCTGGCCTTATCCTAGCCACGGTATAACTAACTGTAATAAGAAAACTGCTACTCTGGAATATCCTGGCAAGTGGCGACACACAAGCCACGGATCTCGAGAACTTATTTCAAAAATTTTCAAGTACGATGCAGCCGCAGTCGTTCAAATTCACATCCAATTCACTTGAAGATTTGTACGCTAAAACACGCACAACTCACATACGTATCAGTTCTCTAAGACACTAGATCCGCAAAATGATGTCTCTTAACGCCTTCTACGTCCAAATCAGCGGTGCACAACATTTTCACCATTGCAGGTCGCAATACGTTCATTGTTATGAATTACAGCCACCAGTGATTTCAACTTATCTTCATGAGTTACGTTTCGGAATACATTGCTACGACATTGCTACGTTTCATGTCGTCTGCTTTTTCCATTGCTTCTCTTTTGCTTCATCACACTGACCCTAGCCTGTTTGGCCGTCTTTCTACGACGTATCCGTCTGGCGCATACAGTAAAGAAAGAGTTTGATTATGAATGGCCCACATAAAATGTGTCTGACAGCATCATCGAAAACTTCGAGCAAATAGAGCCAAATCAACTTCGAGCAAATAGAGCCACGTCTCTCAATCCCCAAACTCATATATTTACTGCGTCGTGTACCATTCTTCAAGTGCAAAGCTGAACTGCTGATGTGTGGCACTGTCATAAAAACCAACATTGAAAAAATATGCAACGTGTCTTTCCGAAAAGAAAATTGGTCACAAGCATCCCTACCAATCAGACATGCAGGCCTGGGCATTCGGTCTGCTGCAGACCTATCACTGCCATGTTTCCTGTCATCGTCTCATGCTTGTGAGGGCGTCAACCATTTACTTCCTTCTCTTAACCCGGAACTCGCTTATGTGGACGGAAACGACGCAATTGATGCTTGGTCCGAACACCATTATTCATCACCACTACAAAAAGGGAATGCAAGCATCCCGGGATGATCTCGCCTGCAGAGATTCACTCAACACCCTGCTGAATATCAAAAACCCTTGGAACCACTGTCGGCAAATCGCTGCACAAGTGCGCCACAGTGCTGCCTGGCCAAAAACGTTCCTAATCGCAAGCGTTGGAAACCTGCTCAACCCTGATGAGCTCCGTATTGCAATCGCCCTCCGAACCGGTGCCAAAAATTTTGAAAGCACAGAATGTGGCTGCGGAAGAATTGTTGGTGAGCTGGGGCTACATGGACTCTCCTGTACTAAAAATGCAGGCCGCTTCCCTATACAATCAGCCATCCACTCCCGTCCTCAAAAGGTCATTGACCCGAATTAATCTTCCCTCTACCTTGGAGCCTGTCGGCCAGACAAATGACAGGAGACCGGATGGATTAACTTTGGGTCCCTGGTACAGAGGCCTAAGCCTAGTGTGGGATGAAACAGTCGTGGACACTTTTGTTTGGAGCCACTACAAAGACACTGCCAGACAGGCAGATTTTGCGGCTACAAAGGCTGAGGCTGCAAATGTCAAAAATACCACGACTTCCGAAGCAATTACCACTTTCAACCAGTTAAAATTGAGACCACTGGTGTGTATGGCAAGTCCACCGCCCTTTTTTGAATGGCCTGGCAAAGAAAGTTTTTGATATGTCTGGTGACCCCAGGTAGCGCCAGTGGCTCCACTAGCGCCTGTCCCTCGCTGTGGTCAGAGGGAACGCTGTCAACATGTTGGCCTGTGTGCAAGTTTGATCTGTTAATGTCCGCTCTTTTTTTAGTTGGTTTTAAATGTTCTGACCAGCAACTCTCCCTGCCACTTGCCCTTGTGTCAATGTATAGCTATTGCCTTCCGAATCCTCGTTATTTCTGTAAGTTTCATTGTTCCCTTAATTGTGCAGTGGTTAACTATCTTGTCAATCGCACAGCGTATGATGAGACCACAGCCTGGTGTTATGTTCCACATCGCTTGAAACCTCTCTCGTTTTGATTTGTATTTTAAACAGTGGCGCATCTAGGGTATGGCAGGCATGGCACGTGCCATTGTCACAGTTTTGAAGGGGGCACAAAATTGCTTGGAAAAATTAAAATTTTTGTTTACAATTTCTTGAAGCTCTATTTTGCGCCCCAAACAACCATAGAGCGTTGCCACTCTGTTGTTACGGAAAAGTACTAGATTTCATGATAAAAGACACTAGATTCACAAAAAAGCACTAGATTACAAAATAGTCAGCAGTCTTCTAAAGTAATTCAATGCAAGTTAGCTGTAAAAGCAAAAGGCAAACTTACACACAATGAAAATGGCCATAAAATGCGTTGCAATGCAAACAAACACACTGTGCAACTCATTGTAAAACAGAGACAAAGAAAAGGGGAGATAGCAGCAACGCTTGTATTTGCTTGCACAGGCCACTGAACAGATTACCGCAGTGACTTCGTGGCGGCTTAACTCAAAACAGATTATATGCTGGTGTGTAATTTGAGTTGTAATTAAGTAGACTTTTTAGCAAATTCCAATTGCGCAAAATCAAAAAGTCTTAATGGCGGTTGCATTTACACAAAATTGTGTAATTAATTACATTCAGCTCACTCACAAAAAACACTATATAGCAGGGGTGGCCAAACCTGCTCTATGTATGAGCCGCATATCGTAAAATCCAATCCACAAAGAGCCGCAACGTAAAAATCTAAAAATACGAATTTATTTGCTATCTACACTTCTGTGACATCATAATTCTTTTTGGAACAACTTGTGAAAGTAATACTGTACGGCACGCTAGCTACCACAGCACCACTTTGCAATATTTCTACACTTTGCAACAGAAACAAAAAATAAAAAACAAATAAACAATTTTTCGGAAAGCTCAAAGAGCCGCATGCCGCTCGCGAGCCGCAGTTTGGTCACCCCTGCTATATAGCTACGAAAAAGCACTAGAACACTAGATGAAATGCAAAAACACTAGATCTAGTGGAAAACACTAAGAGTGGCGCCACTGCAACCATAAACTGCAAAGCTGCATCAACACGGGGCGCCCATACCGTATTTACTCGATTGTAAGCCGCCCTTAATTGTAAGCCGTACGAAAATGTGTTCAAAAATTAATATAGGTTGCCCTTGATTGTAAGTCGCACTTTAACATAGGTTACCTAAGCCTCTGAGATACTTTCGTGTATAGCATGCTTCGTGTTTGATTAGCAAGCCTGGTAATGATGCTTCACCACTACAACTGCCTTCTGTTGGTCATAATTCCTCCTGTGACAGACGTGCACACGATGCTGGAGAGAGGAAAGATAATGCGAAAAGAGGGTTTGGTCAACAAAACGTAGCCAAGGAAAGACTGGGCGTCATCTAGACATTTTAATAAGCTAAAGAAAAAAATGTAAGCCGCCCTCGATTGAAAGCCGCACGAAATGATGAAAAAAAAAAAACTTTATAAGTCGCGGCTAACAATCGAGTAAATACGGTATCTAATGTAATAAATCGGACATGCTGCGTCAGCACCACCAAGCAATGTGACAAAACTGCGGAGTTGTGACAAGCCACGGCGTCAGACATTGTGACTGAACAAAAGCGCTGGCATTGCGAAATCTGCAAGATGTCGTCCTCAGGGTTGCCAATAGATCTAGCGGATTGTAATCCTGCAGTGGCGTAGCCAGCCCAAAATTTTGGGGGGGCCAAAATTTTTGCCTTTAAGCGAGCAACAGTAGTTTGCAAGCAGGTAAGTTCGTTCTTCTCTGGCGATTATTTTTACTGTTTAGCGGACGTTTCGCCCACCTATTCGAATAGGCTTCCTCAGGGCAATGTTTTTAACCACATAACATGCAATTTACCAATAACAAAAAACAATGAGCACTGTGACGTACAAGGACAAAAAGCGCAAAACCGACCATCACGCTATAGGAAATTAATGACAGCATGCGACAGTGAAGAAAAGAAGTGTAAAATGAAAAAGATTAGAAGTGTAAAACGGAAAGGCCTGGAGGTGACAGTATATAACAACGTAAGAAAAGAGCATAAAACCTGCACATAAAATGTACAAAATGGTACTATGGAAGTAAAGCAGCAAATACAGTAATGGGAATGTATGAGGTAAATAGCGATCAATAATAGGACAAAGGAGTGGTAACTGGTAAGCCAGCAAATCAACAAGCATTAAAGCGACCAATAAGATGACAACCTCAAGGAAGTCCAGTAAAGGATAAATTTCACCCATGTTTTCAAATATTATGATAAATAGATGGGATGTTGGCGCTATTATCATTCATAGTGTCAATTTTTAAATTGATGTACAAGGATTCTAAAACAATGAGCTTGTGTTAGCTATTTACGTGATGTAAAACTTGTGCGCAATCCCAGTCGAAAACATGACAACTTTGGGCTGCTTGTTTTGTTAAAGCTGTTTTTTCTGGATTTTTAAGAATATTTTTAGGCAAAGTGTCCCTGTGGCATTCTTTCAATCAAGTGCTCAAACTTCGCTTCGTTTGTCCAACGTATTTGTTATTCACTTTCCCTACATGGAAATTCATAGACTACACCTCGACATTTGCAGACGGGTACGAAATCTTTTCCTGAAGATAGGATTGTGCTTGGTTTAAATGCACTGTATGTTTGAAGATAGTTCGTTTACTGTGTTTCTTCATAAACCGTTTCAAAGGCTTTCCCAAGCCAGTTGTGTACGGTGAAATAAATTTAGATATAAACCCAGAAAATTCGTTGTGTTTTTCTTCTTTATATTTTGAATCATCCATTTGTGGTAACAATTCAACATGAGAGTCCGTTTAACATACTTCATTTCGCCGTTCAGGTCCTGGGCCGTGGAGGATAGTTTTTTAGCCCGTTCGAAAGGAATGTTAGCCACTGATTGTTTTTGCTGTATAGGATGCTCTGATCTGAAGTTGAGGTCTCTATCTAAATGGGTTGGCTTATGACAGACTGCTGACAACAACTGGCGATTTGATGAGAATTTGATCAGTAAGCCCAAAAACGGAAGACATTCTTATTTTTCTTGTTCCATAGTGAGTTGCACGAACCTCTGTATTGTGTTCACATGGGTGAAAAACTCGGACAAGTTTGATTTTTTTAATGATCAAAAATGTATCATCTACATATCTTTTCCAGAAACGTGGAGGGTCTGCAAAAGTTTCAAAAGCGTTTTTTTCCAGGTCTTCCATGACTAGGTCTGCAACTACTGATGAAACGGGAGAACCAATCACTGTTCCAAAAACTTGTTTGTAGTGTTGTCCACGAAAAGTAAAATGCGATTGCGTTGGTATTAAGATGTTTGTAAGTTTCTTGATTATCTACCATTTTGTCAATCTTGTGGTTATACCACTCTTTGTCTAAGACTGTTGTGATGTTACCTTTGTCAGCCTTGGTGATTAGGTGATTATAATACTTGGATCTTACTTCAACTGTTGCAACGTCATGCCTTCTTTTTTCGTCAAAACTGATCTACTTCGCTTTTTGTTTCATACGGTTGTAACCACTTTGCCACTATTTAGGTGAGTCTCGCTGGGAAAATGCCTTGTAATCCGTCCTCAACCGAGGCAAGAATATCTTTTATTGGTACACCTTCAGGGGCAATAGCAAAATTCTGGGCCGATACTGATGCTTTTCTTGTTTCACTGACGGTAACCGATGCCGATACCAACATTTTTGCATTAACTCAAACCGCAGTTGAAAGACATCACAGTGCATTTTTTCTTCATGCAGGCCACATGAACAATTGGAATAGTTGCACAAGTTACAAATGAAAGAACAGATTGTAATTAGTTAGGAACATATTACAGATTTAAGCAATTTGAACAGCAAGAAACGAAAAGCAACAGTATCATTGTTTGGGACACCGCTTTTCAAAGCACAAAATGACAAGATATGCTAAAAATTTGGGGGGGAGCATGGCCCCTTTGCCCCCCCTGGCTACGCCTATGTAATCCTGTCTAGTTCCAATTAGTCTACCCGCCTAATACCGCTACATTCTAGCGCAGTGGTTTTCGACCTGGGGTCACGACCCCGTAGGGGGCGTTTGCCTTTTTTCTGGGGTCGCTATAGCTTCTCATGAAAATCTTCATAATTCTATATTTTCTGTTTTTTATATGGAAGCACTATTTGACGTAATCAAATTATTAAGATCACCTGGCAAAAATGATAGCCTACTTTTTTATTCATAATTGTTTTAAGTGTGATTATGACCATTACAAAGTTTTTAGTGTGATTATGACCATTACAGTACTGTTGCGTGATGAATCACACATTTAACGCAACACCACCGGAGAGGTTGCAACAATGTTAGTCAGCATCTGGTTTAAACGAGTTTAAGACCGCGGCTGTGAGAATCTGACTGTGATGCAAATAACTGGTTTTAAGGTCATGTACAGATTTACAAATTACTTAAACTGCTGCGGACTGTGGCCCACTCCGACTTTACGAAACTTCTTCGATGGCCACTAGTGTCAGATAAATAGGCTGAATACAATGCCCCAGTCCAGAGACTAAGGTTGAGAACATTAATTAGTCGCCGAAAAATCAGCAATTAGTGTTGTTACCGTACCAGTTGATCAAAAATGTTAACTCATTGATGAAGCAGTGCTTCAATAGGTCACGAACTTGGAAGTTTTGTACTGCGGAAGTTGTTGAAACTGAACGGCCGCATAAAGGTTTATCCACTGAGCAAAATATCATGAGTCAAAGACCAAGACCAACAGGCCGAAAATATTGAGTAGCTGTCAAAAGAGGCCTAAAACTAAGGCAAAATATCGAAGCAGAAAGAGGTGCGTTGGATAAGCATTTTAATAGAACCACCTCAGAAAATGAAGAAAAAGCTCTAAAAAAGCCACACCACCGTTAAAATGGCAACAATGCAGCCAACCAGCCTGGTGATGTTACGCCAGATATTCAAAGTGGAAGTTTTGTACGTCGTACGAGGAGTGATATGAATCATTTCCAAAGTGTTGCGTGTGACAAGGAAGGAAGCTCGACAAACGATCCTGCTGCTCGGCCAGGTGTCATGTATCGGAATGTCAGGGGTTAGTTAGCCAAATTAGGGCCACTTGCAATCACAATAGAAGTTTTCCCCAGAAACGGGAGTGATGGAACACGGTTATCTAAGTTTAACTCCAAAAGAGTAGGCCTACTGCCAAATGGTGAAGCGCTAGGTCGTCCATGACAAATATTCCTGCTCTGGACAAATGAAATGTTTTGCTCCACTACTGCAAACTTTTCAGCTCTGGATACGCACTAGCACAGCACTCAGTACCTCTACAGTATAGGTACACAATACAGGTTTACCTCCTTGCACAAATAAGAGGTACTGAGTGCTGTGCTATATATAAACTGAAATAATATAAACTGATGGTAGTTCTCCTAATAACTTTAAACCTACTTTTTAATTTTTCAAAACCGGCAAGTATTGGAGTAGTCTCCAAAACTTCCATTCCACATTTGCACAGTTTCAGACTTTTTGCAACTTTCAAATTGTTAGGCTGTATCTCAGAAAATTACGACGCCAATCTGTGTGAGATTGATCTTTGTTTCGGTAGTACTACATGATCCAACTTTCACCACAAGAACATCACGAGGCTTACTTCACTTGAACCAAGCTGTCACTTCTGTTACTTTGCAAATTGCTTAACTGTTAGTATTCGTTGAATAAATTTTCTTTTTTTTAAGGAACCGTTGATTTTTGCACACCGGAAGTCATTCATAATTGAAATTAGGTTTATTTCAAACGTTTTCGCCAGTCTCACGATAACTCATCATATCTGTACGAGAGGGAAGTTTAATAAAGCTATTAAAAACTGACTAAGCAGCACGCATTTGCATTTACGAACTCAAACCTAACTTTAAGAAGACAAGTAGCAGTAAGTATTGAAACAGCAACAACTATCGAAGCGTATTTTGCAGCAACTGTTGAAACTTCACCTGCCAAATACGAAACGCTTTCCTTCATGAAACAGAAAACAGCTTCTAAACTTAAGCTCTTTCAGCCTTAACTAGGTGCTGTTGAACAAACTAGGCTACACATTACTGTAAGCAATGATCATTGTTACGAAAAAACAAATCATGTAGATTGAGAGCGTTAGAAATTCGCGCAGTTCACTTTGATTTTCGTTGGCACGCTTAAAAATACTGTGGAACCCAGCGCCGTTCAACGCAAGCAGCTTCGATAGAAAGCGTAAGTTTGCGTCGGTTAGTAGGCACAGCACGGAGCCCGATTGGAAGCAGTTGCTTCAATCGGCTTAAAGGACATCGATTTCGCGGCAGTGACGCGCATCTGCAGTCCAGCAACTTGCATGCAAAAGCTTACAGGAGAAATGATAAAAAAATCTAGAGCAAGGTCAAAGAAAATGCGCAGCCGGAGACTATAATACTTTCATTTTAGTAAAATTCTGATTATAAATTGCGCTCTCCTCTGCATGTTTGTAAGTAGTCCTTGCCTAAAAAGTTAATTGAAGGCCATAAGTGCAGGAGCAGGCAATTTTTGGAGGGTGCAAAGTATATTTTTCCCGAGGTTTCCCAGATTTGCGCGAAGGCGAAAGACTTTCATGCGACACACTTTCCCCTTAAAAATTTTCTGTTGCTGTTGACACATTCTACTTTCCTCTACCATGTTGCCATAGACGTCAAAATAGAGCATTTGGTGGCCTACTTGAAATACTGGGTGGCGGAAGAATTTTTTCCAGGGGAGTGCCACTTGGGGCTTTTTCCAAAATTTTTTTACGGGGGTCAAAATTAGTGAAATTAGTTTTTTACCTCTCGAAACTAAGAAAACCACCCTTTTTTGCTGAAGAATTCAAATTCCAGGGAGGGCGAAGCGGCCCCCCCTTCCGATGCCAATGCCTGAAATTTGGTTCTGAATAACCCAACCGAAAAAGGTGCGCTTGGTTGTGCAAGAACATTGTCAGACGCCCGCTGCCTCAGTGCTTTGAGCATCTGCCTGACAGTTCTGACGTCTTCCATTCACATTCCAGCTGTTGCTGTCAGCAATAAACCTCACACCTAGTCGAGGTGTAGGCCTAAAGCTGCTTCCTTCTCTGAATACAGATTTTAATATATATAGCACAGTGATTTTCAACCTTGTTTAGGCAGCGACCCATTTTGCAACCCAATTTAACCTAACGACCTCCTACCGAAAATTTCCAGTNAGGCATATGTAATACAGTTGNGTTTGCACAAAAGAAAATCACAATGACCATAAAGTGACTTACAATATCACTATGCTGAACAAAGACTGATTTATTAGATTCATGCGCATGGCAGTATCAGCGAGAGAGACCTGTGCCTGCAAATCACTCCACAGGGCAACTCATTAAAAACTAGAACTCCCAAGTTAGCTACCGCATTCAGATATCAAATACATAAACACAGCACACTCTTACATCACAAATTTATTCGTGCGTTGCCAAGCGTTACAGTATTGTAATGGTCACAAAATGGTCATAGTCACACTTAAAACACACGTAAAATTTTGAATGAAAAAGTTGGCTATCATTTTTGCCAGGTAGCTGATCCTATTAGTTTGGCTGCAACAAAAAGTGGTTCCAAATACGAAATGTAAAATATAGAAGAAACTATGAATATTTTTATGAGAAGCACTCGCGACCCCCAGAAAAAAGGCAAACGGCCCCACGGGGTCGCGACCCCCAGGTTGAAAACCACTGATTTCGCATGTATTGTATTATTTATACTTTATGACTGTGCCGTGAGTCTCACAACATTATCTGTTGAAGTTAACATATATGCAACAAACGGTATGGCCAAATATTTTCATCTGAACACTGTAGTCTAAATTAAAAACAAAAGCTTTTTTGGTACTTGCCTGGCACGGACTGTAGGCTACTAACATGACGGACGTGCCCTGCAGTATGCTCGTTTCCCTCAATGTGCAGCTAATAAACCACATAAACGAAATGCCTTCTTTTGCAAAATTTTGAAGTGAGTCAGTTACTCATCAACTCCGGCAAACTGAAACACGAAGCTGCTATGTGTTCTTTACGACACTAAAAACTTTTATTTGTACACTCAATCACAAGGAAGTACAATTTCATTAAATGTTGTTAAAAAATGTTGAAGTTACTTGGTCCAAAATTGTCGCCTGTTTAAAGGTTTATCTTTCAGTGAACCGAGTTGAGATGATTTGGTCGTTTCTTTTGGTGCAGGATATGTTTGTTTTGACCAAACCTCGAATAATCTGCCCTTATTTTTCATAGCAGTAATTTTAAGTTGGCTCTTGAAACATGCAACGATGTTTTGAAAATTGTCAGCTTTTTTGGTGTCATTTCTTATTTGTGTAAACTCAATCTGACAGACTTGCTTAGTTTTCGAAGGATATGCCATAACATATAACTTGAAGAGTGACTGGAACGACTGTTTTTGTTTTCCATATAATTAAAAATTGCTAAACAAAAAAAACCTGCTCTTTAATCGTCGCCTTACGTACCAGCACTACAGTCTGCAACAGTAACGCTTGCTGCCTATCTTTTACATCCTTTTTGCTTTGCAAGTAAATGAAGGCTGGTTTCCATCGCAGAGCAGCTCGCCACGGTCTCGCCTTTCTTTGTCTACTACTCTGTTGTATCCAAGTTTCGAAGCACCTCGGAGGCAGAACAGTCAGATCTGCTCGCAAAACATTTTACTACAGAAAATCGATTTCGCGTCAAGCACGCATATTCGCGAAATCGATTTCCTGTAATAAAATGCTTTGCGAGCAGAATCGACTGTTCTCGCTTTGCCTCTGTGGTACTTCGAAACTTGGATTTTGATAAGCGCAGTCTGAATCCTCGCAGAGTTATAAATGCTGGCAGATTCCTCGAATGACCTACGCCACTTAATCTGTCGTAGTTCCACACTTCTCGCCGATCCTGCCGCACGAGTGCAGCGCATGCCTGGCTCGCGCCGTTCTGCGGGTCAGTGTAGAGCTGAGATGGAACAGCCACGAAAGTGTGCGCCGCCGTGCGAAGTCGTTCTGACGTGGAACACGCCGAAGGTCACCGTTGGGTTGAACGCAGTGGCGTAGCCAGCCCAAAAATTTCGGGGGGCCAAAATGTTTGAATTTAGGCGAATAACACTATTTTGCTCGGAAAAATGCTTCGCAAAGCACAAAATGACTATATTTTCTGAAAATTTGAGATGGCTATTGCCCCTTTGGCCCCCCCTGGCTACGCCTATGGTTGAACCAATGGGGGTT
>JGI24159J19872_10010195_pt1 | contig 12325 bp, 6 predicted proteins | sample Ectturendosymbi4_FD_19872 | JGI IMG/M metagenome (IMG submission 19872)
CGATGCTTCCCAATATTTCCGGTTGCTTGAAGTTGAAACGGTGCTTGGGATTGGCCAACAAATGTTTGCAAATTTCAGAACGTTGATCAAATTTGTGTTCGTTGATTCGGGTTATTGAATTTCGGCGAGTCTGTCCAATGTAGTTTGACCCACACGTAATGGTGTATATGATGTAATAGAGTATGAATAATAGAAACACATGATGTCATATGTGACGTAGTAGAGTACGAATACCTTAAAATTACATTCTTATTTTTTCTTTCTAACTGTTTCCACCTATTCCTAATGATGGCTTCTGCATAAGCCGAAACATCAAATAAAATAATCTTTTCGATTATTGTGGCTGTTTTGTTTGCAATTAGAATATAGAGCAACTCCGTGCATTGTTTACCGAGCATTTTTGTTTTTGCAATATGTTTGAATAGCCGCAAAATTTACTGATGGATACATCCTGTTCAATTTTTAATAAAAATATGTTTACTTCATCTGTTTTATCGTTTACGCATACGTTTGACATGCGTTCCTGATTGCTTGTGTGGTTTGTAGCGTGGTGCTTGCCATTTCGCGTAATTACAATTGAACTGTAGTAGCGCCTTTTAACAAATTCTCGGTTAATACAACCAACCACTTATTACATCCAAATCAGTTAGAACAGAATCTTCTGTAATCATTTACCATTTAAGAAACTCCAATTTATACATCCAGACACTGCTTAATCCATCCAATTCTGATTCCCCATACAAGCAAACCATCTGTGACTTGACGGAATAGCATTTGAGAAGATGGACATACTTAATGCTCTCAAGGCAGAAGTAGATGGCCATCTCAGAAAAAAGTTTCCACTTAAGCAAACCACTTTGCGGAGATTTGTCAGTGCTGACTTAATACAGTACAAAACGTAAATTGCGCGTGTTTATCTCTTTGGTTGTTTAGTTACAGGTTTAGGAAAATCGGCTATTGCAACCACCGTTTATTACATCCAAAATCGGCATGTCCCGATGTGGATGTATTAACCGGAGTCAACCTCATTGCTATATGGTCCTCATCTCAGGTCCGATTCACTGGTGTGTATTTGTTTTTACTTTCATATGATATAACTACAGTGTTACCGAGTGGTTTCATTGTGCTGGGGCACTGCGACTCGATAACCGCAAGGTTTTTCCATGGCCAGGTTGCAAAGTTTCCCTTGGTTCTTTCGTTTTTGTTTATCCGAAATAAATAACAAGGTATGGTTCGTTAAATTGCTTATTGGCAAGTTCCTCCCACGTCCGTCCGCCAGCAGTGTCGTCGCGTGTGTTTTGGGATTGTCTGCTTGCCTTGAGTGTGTTTAAATTTCCCACATGATTATATTTTGTTATCTTTGGGTGCTAGTCTATATCATATGGACTTGCGTCTCAAATACAAAATACATTACGAAATGCATTGCAAATATCGCAGATTTTAAGTTTAGAAATGGTTGCGCAGACAACTTGTAACACACGTTTACCGCATTCGATGGCGATTGATTCGTGTGCATCATCCTATATTGTTGTGTGGATGAATACCTTTTTTAGGATGAGAGTTGTAAAAGGGCCTCATTTTGAAGCCTGAAAATGGTCGAGCCCGACCACGGCCAGAGCCCGACATTCATTTTCAAAGCTCGATTTAGGCCCGAAAGCTGAATTTACTGAGTGAGCCAAGATATGCGCAACTGCAGGTATCAAAAAACGTAGTTTACGGGTATAGCTGCAGGTACACGGTTTTATCACACCCGAAATAGCAACCACCTTGACCAAAACATTGGCCTAAACAAGCACAAACTTAGCTTGTTAGCCAGCAAAAATATTGCAAAATGCAATGCCTCAAGAAAAAATGAAACTATCACGAAACCATCCACGATGGCGCTATACACAAAAAAGATGCTATCTAGGATAGCGCTATAGGCATAAAAAGCTGATTTGTGGGCCATCGTTTACAAGCCAAGAATCGCGTGATTGATCTTTTCGCTGCAACGCCATCGCGTGCTAACTTCGTCATGGCTGTTGCCTTCTCATAATGAGTCTTGAGGCTAATCCGAGCAAAGAACAAAAGAACGCAGCTGTGTTTGCAAAAAGAATTAGCTGAAGAAAAATCGCAATCACTCCACTCACAGTAGTTACCGCGAGGAGCACAACAAATGCACGTCACAAAAGAAAAGAATCGTTACTCTGAATGTTACACAAAAGTTTTGTGTGCAGGGCCAAAATCGACCCGAAAGATTTTGACAAACTTAAGCCTGACCTACAACTCTGTTTCGAATTTTGTCCATGTTAATGGATTTTGGCGTTTTNCGGCTTTGAATTTGTATTTTCCGAGCAAACTGGTTTGTTTGTTTCATCCGGTATTTCGTCATNCATCCCGCTACTTGTAGGTCTGAATCAATCTCAATCTTAATTCATGACATGTTTGTGTGCATACGTTCCTATCTAGGCCGCGATGACTTTGCGTTCGCACAGTTGAGAGTTTGTACTGATTAAATTGCAGGCCGCTTGTTTTGTGTTTCCGCGCAACTGGCCATCTTTGTTCGAGCAAAACATAGTATAAAAAATTTATGTTGCAGGGATTGGAAATCTGCAAAAGAACTTAAAGTGGTGAGAGCCCTAAAGAAGCTTTGCTTAGGCTTAGCAACCTAAAATGTCGAATTGATAAGTCTGGAGACAAGATTAGTGCTCACACAACGAATAGGAATACATCGCTCTTCATAGCTTTTGATGATAAAGATACGTCATTTCTACTCTAAGCTAATCCTGAACATAATATATTAACCCTACAACAACTTTCCCCACAAAAGTGTTAGCCCATACAGGTTCCGAAAGTGGCTACAGGTGTACGAAAATATAGACAAATAGGACCACGAAACTTGTTCCTTCTGCAATTTTTTCCTTAGGTGATTTGAAGGTATTTGAAGTCAAGGTATTTGAAGTGTCAAGGTATTTGAAGCGAATCATTACCGACAAGATCACTTATTGCTCTTTGTTTCAGAGCTGAATCAAAGTTTGTCATTGGCAGTGACAGAAATAAAAGCTGCTTTCACATTGGGCAATCCTGCGAAGTGTTTGGGTAAACATGGAATTCACGTGTTGGCATCTGGGGAAAGGATTTATTGCCACAACAGTTGGAGAGTACGTATTGCAGCAGCTGTCACGTTTAACGCTTTTAAACCAAAAACGAACGGATTTAGATCTTGTAAACGGTGCACATTTGAATCTGAAGCTTTATGCGTTATGGAATCACGACAATCATGTCAGTGTTATTGAAGTTCCATCAGCGAAGAAATTACTGACCGTTCTTGGTAATCATTAAAATCTTTTGACTGATAAGACCTGTGGTGTTGCTTCAACTTGCTTGCAAATTTGGCTAAGGCTTGAATGGAGGTTGCAGTTTGTAGATGCAATCCCTGCAGTTGAACAAGCTCGTACAACACTCCCATCATGGTAAAATATTTTATAGCTAAATCGGTTTGGAGAAAAAAACAATGTGGGTAGTCCGCAATGTACAATGAAACAAATAAACTTAACAGGTTTATGACAAGGAAGACGCTTCTTTTATAATTGGAAACTGAGATAACGTGCTTATTCACAAAAAATGATTACTGCTGAAGTGCAATTGCTTTTATGAAATAGTTTTCACAACAAGACATTTTCCAGCGAGTTTTCATAACACTTTTTTCCTCAACAAATATGACCCATATCTTTTTATAACTTGATTCGTGGCATCAAAGTTTGAATAGACTTTGTTAGATTCACTTAAAGTAAAACCTACGTTTATCCTCGATCCAACTGGGACCTTGCAGCGATTTTTGTCAATGCCAAGAGATTAGTTACATCAAGCGCCTATCTTCTTATGTGGACTTTGCCAAGCTTTACTGTCGCGTCAGAATTCTAGTTGTTGTTAGATCTGCTACCCAAAGGACAAGATGTTTTGAAAAGGTGAAGAAAACAATTTATTGTAAAGTAACTAATGCTGGAAAACCTAACTACTAAATCTTTTACAGTATATCACGCAATTGCGAATACCTATATGCTTTTATTTGCAACTACAAACAATTTTTTTAACCTGTTTCGAAATCACCACTCTAACTGTTCTAACAACAATAAACAAAAAAGTGCGAAAATTGAGCAGATGGCAATTTTGATGTTGATCAATCTATCTCGTTGTTATAAAAGCTACTTTTCTAAAAAAAAACTTTTTCGTAATTTTCCAACCTTGTTTTCCTACGAAAGATTCAAACCAGTGTTGTCTAACAGCAGTTATGAATAGCTTTAGATATTTGATGTTGAAAGCTGCTTCGTACTTTTCCCTGCGATAAAAAACTTTCGAAACATTGCTTATATCGGTTTTTATTTTGTACATACTGTACATGCCGTACGTATCAATTTCATTGCCTTTGTGAGTTGCGTGCTAAGCATTCGTGACGCAGTTAGTGTGCGTATGCACGACATTGTAAATAGCCAAACAAAAAGATGGAAATAACTGGAAATCAGGTTTATAAAAACAATGTTTGAATAGGTACACTAATCTTAAAGAAGTAAGCTATTTATTTCATGCAAACGCATCTTCTCCTTTCTATGGCAAAATGATTGATTTTTTTTAATTATCAGATAAAATCCCAAGCGGACGTGTAAATACAAAATACTATTCCAATGACAAGGTTACTGCGTGAGGTTCAGAGATACACCAACAAGAATGGTTTCATGAATTGTGAAAAAGCATAAAACGCAGGATAAACCTGGAATACACCAGTGAAGTAAAAGAAAACAGGAAAAACGTTATGCGGCCCCACATTTGATACAGTCCAAAACTGAGATGCAATTTAGAGTTTTCGCAACACAAAAGAGAAAGGAAATTGTTTTACGCCGCAACGAAAATCTGCGAAGTTGATATTTTTATGTTACTGAAAAAACCACTTGCCACATGGCAGAAAAAGTCTCAAATATCAAAAAATTCAGTTGATGATGCACATGTCCGCCTGTAGTTCAAGCGTGTGGACTGCATTTAGTGAATAATAAGTAGAACCAGTGGCGTGGCAAGCCCTAGTGATGCCCGGGGCGACTGCTTGATTGTATCCCCTCCTACCAAATTCTAGTATTGAACAGTTGTGTATGCTGGTCATTGTTACCGGATATACTGTGTTTGTGACGTCACAATATCACGTCATTTTCACGTTTCTAAGCCAACGTTTTGGCGAAGTGTGTTGACACAACATGCATATTATTCTACACGTACTCTCTTTAATCGTTGTACAATGTGCCACTGTCGTGAACATATCAGCGCTCCAAATTAGGAGACCAGAACAAAATACAGCACTCAACGCTAAGACAGAGCAGTTCGTAACTGCAAAAATATCCGGCAACGCGTGAAAACTGGGCAGAAGAACACACTAAGTGCCATGTCAACGCAGTTCACAACTGCAAAATCAGTGCCGCAGGCAGAATCAGGCCGAAGAGGCTATGGCACCCCCGAAACAAACTTTCCAAGGTTTTAACTGACACATTTTGTGAACGTTCAACTCTTAGAAAGACGTCAGTGATTGAAGATGTGATTAACTGGTCCCTCCCGAACAAAATTATAGGCTGTACTACTGGCAAATGTATAGGGCAGCGCATTAAAATAGTGGAGTAAAACAAACTTAACGCTACCACAGGGCAGTTCGCAACTGCTAAAACATCAGGTTGCGCCAATTTCTCGTCGAATAGCAGTCAAGCAGAGAAGGTATGCGGCTGGGATGGCGGACACCCAGGGTTAACAGTTGAAACTTGCTAAACTACACAAGAATTTAGAATGCGCATAAAGTACGCAAAACAACTTTCCTTTTTTATTATGTATCTGTGATATGTACAACTGCTGTGGGAACAGAACAGATACGGGCTTGTATCAGCCGTTGTGATCAAACCACCTGAACTGCCAATCAGGGACACCGTAACAACGGTGCATGACGGGGGAACTGCCCCTCTGTCTTTTGAATGGGTTGCAACGGGTCATAGGTGCCCTTACGCAGCAGAATCATAAGTAATTTCATGATATATCAAGATCGACTTTAAACAAATTTATCGCAGCTATTCGCGCACAAATAAATTTCGGAATGATTTTCTATAATTTCTGTTATTATTTTTAAGGTCAACATTGTTGCTGAACATGAAATGTGAAGACAATGACTATTATAGTGCGCTTTTACACTGAATTCAAGCAAACAATTTTGAACGCATGGTGCGTCAAAACCATTGGCGGCCGCAGGGGTGCACAAGCATTTGCCCCCTGGCAATTGGGAGTAAAAATCAAAATTTTGTAGAAAACCTGAATCAACAGCTCGATTCCAATTATTTGATTTAAATCTTGCATTGATAATTTGTTTGCCGGTATTACACTCCCACTGCACTTGAGCCAGGTTCGCTGTTCTGGTGTCATGCAGTGGTGAGATTGTAGTTCGCTTATTTGCCTGCAGAGGTAGGTTGCTTGCGAAAGTTGCGAGCGGATTGTTTTACTGTTGGCCTTTATTGTATAAGAATAACATGACAACAAATCTTCTAATGTTCACTTTATGTTACGATAGCAAATGTTTTACCGCATGTAACATGACTGTTGAGCGCAAACATCTTGGCAGGTAATGCAGCAAGATAGTGACTGCTGATAGCGGTAAGCAGTTATGAATTTCCCCTTAACCTTCATAAGTGAGGCAATGGGGCGAAGTTGTCTTTTTCACAACAGAATCATAGATAATTTCATGGTGTATCATGTTTGAAATGAAACAAATTTTCTGTAGTTTATTTTATTAATTTTAAGTCAACATTCTTGTTTAACAGAAGCAAGGATAATTGGTAAAGATTGCTTTGTTTTTATTTAAGTTTCCATTGCCCCCAAACGTTTCACTGCGTCCCATCCCCTACAGCTCTTCGGGCGTCCCTGCTGCCATTTAATGACGACGCTCGACATGATGCACAGTTTGCTTGGGAGTTGCTCTTGCTCACGATTTACTGCTCTCGATGTGCAAGCACACACTTGCGGCTGTAGTAGCGCACGCCCAGATTGCCACATCAAGAAAGGAAACGCGAAACTATTGATGCATCAAAAAAGTCAGCTAAGTCAAGGAAGTTGAAATAGGAAAGTTTTGAAATTTCGATCAGAAAATCGATTAAATGTCCATAATTATCTTTCAATATCTTTTTGTGATTTTAGCTTGATAGGACTATCTGGAAAAGGTCACCTCACTATCAATTTGATTAGGTGTGCGCCGCACAACTAGAGTATAGTTCCCTGGCATTGACGAATTTGAGAACTACCGGCATTTGAATGCGTAAAAGCTAGTACTGACAAAAACATGTTACGAAAAATTAAATCTATGCGTCATGTGTTGCTAGCCTTACAATAAGAAAAATTATTTACAGAATTTTAATTTGCAATCTCTTTGCATGCCCCTCTGCCTGGGATGCCCGGGGCCGTCACACCATTCACCCCTCCCCCTCTGCACTCTACTGAGTAGAACAAAAAACATTGTTTCTGGTCCCACTTAAAATCCGAACAACGTTACCACGAGCTTTCCCTACATTTATGCTTCAAATGCAGAACACAATTAAAAGCTGTAGGTTTGCTGTAAACTTTCGTGGAATCAGCCGACTGGACTCTGCTTTTTTCTTATTGCGATAATTCAAACTTGCACGTATTTGTTTTCAACTACCTAGTCTCCACAAAGGCGATTTTGAATCTATCTGCTATTTCTTTCAAAATCAAAACTCGATTTCACGTAACGCTACGCACCCTCAGTTCTAAATGCTGCATGAAATGTTTACAATAGTTGGCTCAATGGCTTGTTGAAGCAACATTTCCAATGACAACACCAGGCTAAAAATGGCCACCGCCTAAGACTCATGGAAATAAACGGATTCCGCTGATTTGCTACGTTCTCTCTACAACGATTTATACACGCCGAGGATCAATTTGGTTTACTGAAAGGTTGCTTCAAAGAAATTGCATTTTCCTGGAATTTAAACATCAACTTTTTACCATCATATACAAATGGGAAAAATTTACTTAAAAACATTCGGCATCTGTTTCAGGTTGTTCAACGTCGATTCAACGGTCAGGTCATGTTTGATCGTCGGACATGGAATGAATACAAAGCTGGGTTTGGAACTCTAGAAACAGAGTTTTGGATTGGTAAGTGCACTCCATTGTATGTTACCTTTTTGAAGTTAAGTGTATTGATAGTAGAACATTCACGCTATTTCAAATCCGAATCACTAATTAAGAAATATAATTTATTTTTAGAATTTTCGAACACTACAAAGTCCAGGTTGGGTTAGGTTCAGTATACTAACAACTCAACCACATGACGATTGAGTAAGTGAAGTATTTTCCAAATCAATTCGGATTCACATGAATTCATTGCAAGCATGATCATATGTTTTTGATGGCCATAATCAGGAAGCAGTAAGAGGAAGACGAATTTCTTCTTGTTTTTGACACTCATTTTCAAAATCGTTTTTTTCATTTTGCACGGTTCAACTTCAAAAACAAAACACGTGATTTATTCCACGATTTCTAAACACAGAGCAGGTGATGATGGCGTAAAACGTTCTGATGTCAACCTGAAAACAGGCGCGTTTTGCCTTTGATTTGGTGAAAGCAGTGTGTCGCGTAAGTACGTTTCTTAACATTCCTTGTAATAACTAAAATATGTCAAGACCAGTGGGACACTTGGCCTTAGCAAACACTTTATCTTGAGGTAGTTAGGAACCGTTCACGAGGATTTTGAGGATAAAAACACCGTGCATTCGTCATGCCTGCACAAATTCAGCTGTTTCAAAAGCATGGCGTAGTAACAGCAATGGAGATGACAGTGTCCAGTTAGACGACCATCATCAAATCACGGAGTAGAAAAATGCGTTTATACGAAACGCTGCATCTCAAGGGATTCCAATAGCAATTTCAAGAGATTTTGTGAGTCGGTATAGTGCATGGAAGCATCACATGCGCAAAATTATCCTGTGCCTTTATGTGAAAAATACCAGAAAGAAAACGTAGTGCAGAGACACCACGTTTGATATGCCGAAATTGGAAGCTTTCGTTTAAGTTTCTATAGGCTCGAGTATTCTAAAGAATACGCTATCAAGTTGCTTATACCTGGAGCTAGGATTTCACAACTTGAATTTTGGAGAAACCATGGCGCAAGACGTTTTTTGGTTCGTCTGATTTTACAGCAATATATATGAAAACAAGTTAATTGTTCAAATGTGCAAATCGTTAACTGCAACTTAGTTCACACCTGTTCTGCAATTAATGCTGAAGGTGTTGGGCACCACAAAACTCAAAATTCTAATTAGGCATAAGTCAAGATTTAAACTTACCTGTAGGCGGATGTGAAAGTATATTCATTTAATTTAACAAGCAAAAACTTAGCTTGTTGGTCAACGATAACACTGAGAAATGTAATGTTTCTCAAAATTAAAAAAAAGCCATCTAGAAACCATTCACGGGTTATAGACGTAAAAGAAACTATCTAGTATAGCGTTGCAAGTATGAAAAGCCGGTTTGCAGGCTCGCTTTTCTTAAAAATAGCCAATAAGCGAGTAACAGATTGATATATTTGAAGCAACTTCATCGCGTCTCACCACTGTCGCCTTTCCAAAAAGAGTATGAGAGTGAGTCTAATCCGAGCAGAGAACAAAAGAACGCAGCTGTGTTTGCAAATAGAATTAGCTGAACAAAAATCACAATCATTTCACTGACAGAAGTTACGGTGAACACAAAAAATGTATGTCTCTCTGAGTGCTACAAAATATTGGTATTCAGGCCCGAAATCGGCCCAAAAATTTTTGAAAAACTTAAGCCTGAACCCGGATCTACACGAAAAGCACGGCTCGACTAACAACTTGGGATGATGTCAGTGACAGGTTTGAAATTTTGTGCGCAAAACTGCTGTTAATTTGCAAATCCAGCATTAACATAGTAGACTCAGAGGATTATTCCCCAGATTTAATACAGTACAACTCACAACAATTCGTTTTTTATTTATTTCAATTATTTGTTTGTCTTGTACTACGGCTAGGAAGTGTTGCAGTTGACTGCATCGCCTTGAAGTACTGAATCAAGCACAAGGGAAAGATGGCAATTCGGGGCATTAATTAACAAGAAAGCAACCAGTAGCAATAGAGATCCATCACTGACTTCACTCTACTACTACTAGGTTGCACTATCATTATATAAGAAAAAGTGAACTACAATGATTCGCTTGTGGTGACTACCACAGTGATTTGTTTCTCAAGGGCACCATCTAGCGGTGAACATTTATTTACATGTGGCGCCATCTGCCTGCCGCCACACAATACACAGTGCACTGCTCGTCAATGCAGTAATAATGAATTAGTGCTTTTGCTCAAATCAGGCAATTTTCAACAAAAATGTTAATGCAAAACAAATGAAAGTATACTTTTCTGGGACTAGAAAAATCAAAACTAAAAAAATTCATTCAATTCTGCAAAATGAAACACATTGGCACATACAATTAACAAAACGTATTTTGCTTACAAATTGGTTAAGGCGGAAGCAACAAACAAAAATGTAGGCAATTAACTTTCATGTTTGTATAAGCAATTAATGGTTACAATTGCAGAGGAAGATTTTCGTCCTTAAACTTTCAGGTTTAGATGAACTTCACCGCTTGACAGGCGACAACAGATGCAGATTGCGTGTGGATTTGGGAGTGTGGGATGGAACATCAGCTTACTCACAATATAGGTAGGTGCGGTGAGGCTTGGATCACTGCATGCGTGTAAACTTCAAGCTAGATTTTTCATACTTCAGTCTTATGTTCGAGCAATGATCACCCGAAGTGAATCAACATTGTCATATCTTCTAGATCAAAGGTTCTCAATCTGGGGTAATGCACCCGCAGGGGTACATTTGCCTTTCCCAAGGGGTACATTTACGATTAGCAATAGAAAAGACAAATATATTTACATAACATGTATTTCGAAATATTTTTATTTTTAAATATAAAGTATCTATAAATAATCATGACAAAACATTTTGTCATACGAAATTTCAGGGGTAAATGCTCAGCTGTTGGAATTCTGAACGGGAACATAGCAAACACAAAGTTGGGAACCCCTGCTATAAATGGTCTAAACTTTGTGAAGCAAAGGAAACAATCTACAGTAGATGACAATTTTCGTAAGGTTTGCGGAAAGACAGGTGCTAAATTGCATTACCTTATAACGAGAATACTTATCATCCCATCAATTTAAGATCCTTAAAGTTTTACTTAAAAAAATCTTATAACAAAGAAAGTTGCTCTAGTTGTAAACATTTGTGATTAGAAAATTAACGAGCAGAACCGTAATATTCACAACAAAACACAGAAAGCGTTACCTGCCGCTTATGACCAACGTATAATATATTTTGGTTGAAATTCGACATAATCGCTCCAAACTTCACAAAAGGTTTCACCTTAGCAGGTTGGGAACCTCGTGCATAAATTGTAACTTCAGAAGATGCTTACTGGAAATCAAAGTTTATCAAATACTTTCAATCGCGTTTTTTGCGCATCCTTAAGTAACATGACTTCCAGTCCTGAGTTTGCCGAAGTGCAACAATTTGGACCGGGTGGCGTTTGAAACATTTATGGTGAAGTCTGTTATTTTTTGCAAATACCTCTGGTCAATCAGATCCTCTTAAATCAGTCATAAATATATGATATGCCAGCATCACAAATTCTTTGTTCCAAAATTAAGCCACTTTTTGTGGCCACTTTTCTTTTTTTACAAGAAAATCGACCGAGTGTTAGGATGGTTTTGGAGTAAGCATTGCTGACGTCGTCTTGTGATATAGTCTTTGTTTTGTCATACATGGCATATCTGATTTACGTGTTTTACACCAGAGCAACTAAATCATTTTTTCAGAGAATTTAGCGTTGCCAGCGAAGCTGATGCTTATAGAGTTCGGTTTTCTGGATACGAAGGTACAGCTGGAGACGCTATGGGTTATTCGAATTACAATACCAACCGACAATTTACCACTATAGATCGTCACAATGACGGGTGAGTGCCACGTTATGTGACTGACATAAACCATGGAATTTGGCAAATTTGTTTCGTCTATGAAAGCTATATTAATGAAACGTTATCCTATTTATGATATTTCCGAAGACGTAAATGGCAGAATATGTCATGTTTGATCGTAACTGCAAACAAGTTTCTGTTAGTGGATGCACTGATCTGAGACAAAAGGCATTTTATAATGTTAATTGTCGCAGCTTTTGTTGTGATTTAATAACTTCACGTTATTTTGCAGTACGTTCTGAAGCTCCAGTGAA
>JGI24159J19872_10010196_pt1 | contig 12323 bp, 7 predicted proteins | sample Ectturendosymbi4_FD_19872 | JGI IMG/M metagenome (IMG submission 19872)
AATTAAAATAAACGCGACTACAGTTGCTATCACTGCTGAAGACATCAACGCTCGGTGAAGCTGCAAAATTTAAAATATATGGATTAGACAGTTGCCACAAAATGTTTCATAATGTAATATGAAAAGGACCTAGAAAGTTCGCAATATCTCGTTACAACACTTTTCAGTTACTAAAAGTTGATAGAGCGTATTAAAGTTTTTGAGTACTATATTCCTCTGTGGGTAATGAGCTCATAAAGCAGGTAAAACCCTTTAGGGACCACAGAAGCAGGTATGTTGCCATGGACTATTTCACCCATAACTCGCCAAGCGATAGAGCTAGGGAGGAGTTCAAACCCTTAAAGATGCGGAAAGTCTTCTACTTTCGATTAATAAGAAAATTGGGAAGTTTTGGTTTTGAGTTTTTTTGTGGGTTACGTCATGATAGGGGTAGGTTTAGGTATTTTTGACCCACTTCATCTGGTCTTGAGCCTCAACTGCAAGAGGGAGCTTTTTGTGATTAAAAAAAGCTAGGCGAAAATCCGCATCTTTAGAGTCCTTGATTGGCTTCCTACCGTTTGTGGTTTGGACGTTATGGCTTAAAAACAACAAATTGCATAATTAATCCCCTAGGGATTGATTAATTGTTTATTTTGTGGTTTCTAGGTCATAACTTGCCAACCACAAACTGTAGAAAGCCAATCAAGGGCTCTAAAGACGCAAATTTTTGCCTAGTTGTTTTTTAAGTTGTTTTTTTAAGTTGTCTTTTAAAAAGAATAAAACGCTCACTCTTGAAGTTGAGGCTCAGAGCCAGATGAAGTGCACCAAAAAGACCTAAGCCTACCCTTATTATGACGCAACCCACAAAAAACTCAAATCCAAAACTTCCCATTTTTAAAAATCGAAAGTAGAAGACTTTCCGCATCTTTAGAGGGTTTGAAAACGTCTCTAGCCCTATCGCCTCTGGAGTTATGGCTGAAATAGTCCATGGCAACATATCGGCTTCTGCGGTCCCTACTTTACGCAAGTAAAGAACTTGAACATCATTTATTAAGAATACTTGTGTGCGGTTCAATTTGACTTAAGGGAGTTTCCATTGTTCTGTAAAAATACGACTACCTTTTACAGATAAAAATTTTGCTGAACATTTGATTCCTATACAAACAACACCAGGTTTTGAACAGATGCGTTTGCAAAGTAATGAAAAACCCTTAAGTTAAGGTCAGGGCTTGACTGAGTGACCTGCGACCAGGGAGCTCAGTATTGGTCAGGGGCACTTCCACAAGCATAGTATTACACCGAAAATTTGTGAAATGTTAAATGAAATTTTTCAAACTTAGATAGAATTCCGGAATTTGAAGACCGTTTCTGTAGGTTTTACCACATGTTCCGGAAGACATTGGGGAGGAGTTTATCTTTCCCATATATCTTTCGCCCCTTCTGTGGGCTCCCACATGATTTCGAAACAGCCCTGGTTAAACTTTACCACCGAGTGACCACTACCATCTGTATTTCACAGGACAAAGTGACTTTTTGAAACTGTTTAGCTTATGCAGCTTACAGATTGCTTGTTTAGATGCCAGCAGAACATAAAAACGACAGTGCGAACGTAAGAACCAATTTATGATCAACAATTTTGTTACGTCAGTGTTGCCATTTCGGTAACGCGTCATATATGGTGGGCAGAGAATCAATTCTATGTTTGTTTTTTAAAAATAGCCCATTCTAGTTGACTGTTTGAAATCATATCTGTTGAGATGACCGTGTGCGCATCTGATGTTAATAAGTTACATTAAACACCAACATTTGCGTTTGTGATTTTGGGGATATTCGTTTCAGAAAGGAGGCTGTTTGTTGCAGAGGCGCAGAAACAAATTGCAATTTGTAGCGTTGATTTCGTACAAACCTAAATAAAATACTGAACGGTCCTTGTTCAACTTAAAAACGGAGAGATTTACTAAATTTTGGAAATTCGAATCCTTGCAAAAATCCTGTGACCTGTCATAATTTCAAAGTTTGATTGTGGCCAATGTATACGTGTATCTATGTGTGCGGTAAAAAATTCGTAAGAATGATGCTGCACACCAACCACGCTATGGTTGGGACGCTCCTCTGACTTTTCACCAGTGTGTGACAAAGACAGGTTGTGAGCCAGTATGCAGTATGCAGAAGCCTACGTACATCTTATTTTATCTTCACTGTTCTTGATGACACATGAGCTTCTGATTTTCTTACGTTCCGTAACTCTAACTGCACGACTCTGCAATAATTGCATGCTGAAGCAGCCTTAGATTTCTGAACACAACGCAATTGGTATGATTCAGACTAGCTTCTTACAGCACTTTTTCGTGTCAACAATGGAAGTCGTTCATCGCCATAATCTGTTAGTTAGGACAGTATGCAGAAACCATTCTTAAGAGACAATCAGAAAACACTAATTTAACTCCTAACAAAATCTTTGATTATCACTTCGTTGATCTAAAAACGTATAGCTTATATATTCCATCACCTTCCAATCGCTTTTATCTACAAACTAAATCACAGAAACATCAACACTACTTTTAGAAAAAATGTTGAGAAAGTGGTTAAATTTTTGCAGAAACCTCTCTGAATTCTTTTCTTGACTGTGAGCGTGGTCGAATTCCTTTGTCGGATTGCCTGAGCTGGATGCACACATGCGGTTGAAATTGCACGGTTAATCTTAGCAGTTTCTTGTTCAAGAAACGACGCATAGCTGCTGCAAAAGCACTGGCTCACCTGAAACCAAATCTTGTTTCCGCAACAGGTTCTGCCATGAAACAGAGGCTTGAAGTGTCGCGCAATCAAAGCTCCGATTTCGACACAAGTCATCCATGATATCAGCATCAGTGAACTTGAGGAAAAACAAAATAAGAGTGGCTAATGTATGTCCTATCGTTGGCACAAAGTACAAAATACTTTGCTTTTGCGACTAACTTGAAAAAATTCCTTTGCAAAGCGATAAAGGTTGATGTCAAAGTGCGTTTTCTAAGACGAAGTCACGGGAGTTTATTGGGCGATACCGACTCAAGTGTTAGATGTCAACTAGGAAGAAGAACTCATTTTTCTTTAGTTAACAAAATATCTGATGCTATGAATGATGTCGGATGCAAGTCTTCTCTATTGCAAATAAACTTACTTCAAACTGCCAAAGAAAACGATTTCAAACTGTTTTGGATAAATGATTGTTTGTTTTCTGTTGAAGACAAACTCTTCTACACTGCTAAGTCAGAACAAATATCATTTTATTATTTTGTCCTATTTTAGAACGAATAACATTTCAGTTGATAGTTTATATCAGGGGTCTCCAAACTTTTTTTGCCAGAGTACCACATAAGCTATTACACAACAGTTCGAGGGCCGGACATCTCACGTGATGTGATCGTTCCGGGATTTGTTACATTCTACCAAATCAGCAAGTTTTTCATAAATATATTATTCTTTCATTATTGACAAAATAGCTTCGCGGGCCGGATTTGGCCTGCGGGCTGTAGTTTGGAACACCTGGTTTATATAATTGAACTACTTGCTTTATTTTCCGATCGATTTGGTAGGTCGTGAAAAGGAAATGTCAATTGGGAATAATTGGGAACGCGAAACATCAATTGGAAATAACAATTACTCTATAGCAGTGGTTCTCAAACTTTTCTGCACGTTGACCCCCAATTAAAGTTTACAATTTTCTATAGACCCCGTGGCCTAGTCCAACAGTTACTAATACAAGGAAAGCATGTGTCAAAATGAATTTCAGTACTTTTTACACGAAATGCATGATAAAATAATACACATTCCGAAAGTACGCTTAGAACTTAGGGGCCATTCAATGACCCCCATTCGACCCCGTGACTATTTATCGACCCCTTGGATGGTCCAATTGACCCTTGGGGTCGATATCGACCACTTTGAGAACCACTGCTCTAAAGGGAAGATGATTTTTGTTTACATGTAAAAGAATCTTTAATGATATGGCATTGCAATCAGATTTACAAGGAGTGGTATGTTAAAGGCTTTAATATTATGAAACTATCTGAAACTGGGCAAGATATCAGTGAGTAAGACAAACGCCAACACACTTGCAAGCATGAAACTCTGAAAATATATCGAAGTATAGCCAGCAAACTTGGAAGCTACGGCTCGGCTCAACAATCACTTTTGTACTATTTTCGTTTCATTACACTGAACTGGCACAGTGTGCGTTGGATGTAGTCATAGCAACAGTGGGCGTCGGAAGGGGGTCGGGGAGTCCTTTCTCCACTTGGATTTCGAAATTTGATATTTTGCTATTGACGTTTCAGTAGAAAAATGCTTTTCTCTTACTTTCGGAGTTCGTAAAATTCCTCCCCCCTGGAAAATATTCTTCCGACGAACATGCTAACAATCTAATTTATAAATTGCGCGATGTTATCCAGGGTGTGACACCTTGTGAATCATTCAACGTGTGGCCGAGTTAAACTAAAATTTTGGAGCTATGAAAACAGTTCTACTTATACTTGACAAGCATTTCTTAAAAACACCATCAGTGGTGCGATAAATTGATTGTGTACGGCTTTAGGAAATGTTGAGCAGTGTCAACTTTATCTAGGTAAAAACGCTTGTGTAGTTGGTAGAAAATTTAGCTGTTTTAGGAAAATCCCAGAAGAAAACTACTCAGGATTCTTGCAAAAGTGGTGACAGGGACGCATTTCCAACAACAGTTTAGTGTTAACATAGGGTATATGATGGGCAAAAAATAATTGCTAAAATCTCAAGAAAAAAGTGCTTCATATGCTACGCAACTTGATTGCTTTACTTGTTTCCATTTGACTAAGACAGGGGTCTCCAAACTACGACCCACGATGGCATTTCATCCGGCACATGAAACTATTTCATCCAGCCGCAAAGACATTTTGTCACAATGAAAAATTAATATATTAACGAAAAATTTGTTGAATTGGTAGAAAATAATATAACCCGAAACAATTACATTAAGTAAGATGTCAGGCCCTCGAGCTGTTGCGTAATAGCTTGTGTGGCCTTCTGACAAAAAAGTTTGGAGACCCCTGGACTAAGCCAAGGCAAAGTAGCAATAAGATCCTTACGCGTGAGATTTAACTAATGCTTGCTTGTAATCGCTGGAAGAGGCGGATGTATCACTTGACAAATCAGTAAAATTTTGAGCTGATCCCGACGCTTGCCTTCCGGTTCCATGGTAGTTAATCCGGCTGCCTAAATGAAATGAATTGGTTAAAAATACTGTATCTTACCGTACTTTTCGATGTTTTATTGGGACGTGATCACATTTCTCGCCTAAGCAGGTGGTAGTTGATCACCCAATATGAGCAAACGCTTCACATATTTCCTTGTTTTTATTTTTGCTTTAAACCGCTTTTTTGTTTCTTGTTTGAAACTGGTAGTACAGCTTGGTGATTTACAACACGCCTTGTAAGAATTATACTAGTTTTGCTTGATTACAAGCCATCAGCTGTGAGATACAACAGTTTTTTTTTACCAAAGCAGTTTGGAAGAGAATTGTCGAATGCGGATAGCGCATACCCTTGAGATGACCGTCGTCAACCACAGGAAATGTATCGGTTAATTTCTAACTCCCTATTATGCTGTTGCTACTGACAACGTCAGGGACAAACAGTTTTAGCAGTCTGCTCACTAAAAAATTCATTTTAATCGCTTTACGTTACGTGCATCGCATATATATATGGCCGTTCACAAATGATGTCACGCTTCCAGGAGTGGAGGGGTGGAAATTTTTGTGACACTTTGTGACAAAGTGGGGAGGATAAATGAATTTGTGACGACACAAATTGTTGTCTGTGTCTCAGACAAACGGAAGTTTTGCACCTATTCAGAAAATGAGCTGGAATGACTGGTCAGCAATCGACGATGTATTCAGCGATATCCAGCCCCGACAAGGGGGAGGGGGCAATGCCCCGGGGCGGCACCTTTGGTGAAAAGAAGGAACAACAAATGGTCTTTCACGAACGAACCTGAAGTTAGATTTAGGTTTTAGATTTGGTGGGGGGGGCGGCATTTTTCGGTGGTGGGGGGGCAGCACTTTTCGACTCGCCCGGGGCGGCACTTCCCCATGTCGGGGCCATGGCGATATCTACTAGCTCTTCCGAAAGACCCATCGATGACCTTCGGCGTGGTTCACATCAGCACGGGTTCGCACACTTTCTTGACTATTCCACCTCAGCTCAGCTCATTACACTCCCGCAGAACTGCGCACGAACCTGTCTCAAGCGTTGCGCCCTGCGGCAGGAGCGAGGGGTACCGGACTACTACAGAGCAAACAAAGAAGTGCGAGGCCGTGCCCGAGCTGCGCTGGAGTGAAAATCAGTCCTCATTCACCCACGAAGCAAACAAGAGAAGCCAAATGGGAGGTAACAGGCCTTATTGTTGCATCACTGAGACTTGTAGGTTCTATGTTGACAAGAACGTGAGAAAGAGTGAGATCAGTGCTCTCACGTTTAGGGATTTTGACCGTAGACTGGAACTTTTAACCCTATTTAAGGATTTTTTTAGAGATTTAGGGATATTCGAAAAAGTTTGAAAATTTGTAAAATGAATCATTTCAGTTCCTTTTGCGAATCATATTTGGTGCTATTCTCAACACTTATCATAGCGCTCCGATTTTATGCTGCACCACCACAAATTTAGGGTTTTTTATGTAAAATAAGGATTTTTTGGTACAGGCACTGTTCTTGCGAATTTTGGGGTTGATTTTTGATAGCCCTGAGTGAGAACTTGTTTCACATTGTGGAGCAGAATACAATGCTTATACGTGGGGCGACATTTGAAGAGCAGATTTGTGTTTATGTAATAATTTTTAGTAACTTGGAAAATAATTACCAGTCGTTCCAGTCATTCTTCAAATTATAAGTTATGACGTATCCTTCAAAAACTAACAACGAATATGTCGGATTGAGCTAGCAAAAATATAGAATGATATCAAAAAAGCTGACGATTTTCGCGATTTTTGGGAATTTTCAGTTGACAAGTAAAAGGCCGTAATCAGGGGCGCAACGAAGGGGGTCACAATGCCCCGGGCGTCGAATCATGGGGTCCCGAAAAGTCCCAGCAATGTCGCAAGTACTTTCTTCAACACAGTACATTTATTCCCAAAAGACCTTAGGTTCGAACATGGGGGCGCCAAACTTGCTTTTTGTCCCGGGCGCAATCTAACCTCGGTACGCCCCTGGCTATGATCAAAGGTTTTATAAGGAAAACATTCACAAAAAATCTGAAAGTTCGCAGACACGGATACCTCACCTTCGTGGAACGTACGGCCTAGGAGGAGCAGGGGGGGCAGGGGGTTAATTTAAAGCAAAAAAACTTTTGTTCAATTCCAAAATGGTGGCAAGCTTAGCAAGTTAAGTAACATGTTTCTAAAAAATTACAAGCTAACCAAAAAGCAACCAGATGACTGATCTAGAAATTTGCCTAAGGATTTTATATCGACTGCAATCAGACTCCCTCGTTGCCAATGCATACCACGTAAACGCCACTGTTTTTGTCTCGCAACTCAAGCTAGATGTTTCGTGCAGGGTGTTGTGATCAGCTATCTCAGTGATGCACCGTTGTTGAATGCTTTTTGCATCCCACAACATCTGTGGAAAAAGCAACTTTTCGACTGTACATTGTCAGTCATTGAACGTCATGCTATAATTTGAAACTACTTAGCAAAATCTAAATGACTCTCTTTTTAATTTGTTACCATTTAGCGAAATCTAAATGACTCTCTGTAGCTGCTAAAGTCTTTGGATTTATCGGCAAAGTCAGATGAATAACATCACAAATGTTTAATCCTCATAACACAAGACATTTACTTTACCTGAAGGATTGGCACTTCCGACAGCATAGAGAATGTAATACAACCCGTTGACCAGGTCAAAATTGTGCTTTTTGCCTCCACTAATTTCTTTTCTCAAGGACGCTGGTCTAGAGAACGAGCATCGTAGAACTCCGTTTGTTTTTCCATAAACAATGTTAGAGATTTCTTTCTGGAAAAAATGGTTTGAAAATGATATTGAAAATTCTCTGTTGATCTCTTTTCCATAGCCATAAAGCAAATACTTTGCTTTTCGTGTCGTTAAACCTTCCTGTGGTTTCAACAAAACAGATTCGCGTATAAGAATGTTGTATGGAACTTGATACATCTGTTAAGATTACGCATAAGGTGTGATGGATCTCCAGCCTCAGTAAAAAATTTCCAAAATCGTCTATTGAAATAGAAATGAATGTCTGCAAAATTTAGGTTATAACCTTGTTTTTATAAAACGAAGTATGATTAAAAAATTCAAGTGGTCCTAACGGATTTCCCAACTTTGTTTCTGCTGCCACTGAAATTGTTTGGTGTATGTTTTCCTGAAGTATAACGAACATTGTTTTCCTTTTGTGCTGCACTGGGAAAGTCGGCATAATATGGACGAAGTTTTAAAGTACAGCTGAGCCTTCAACGTGTTGCATAGCACAAAATTTGACGTTGTTGTACGACGGCTGAATTCCTAGTAGTTTGGATGGAGCCATTCTTTGGCATAACAATAATAAGGTGGTCTGATACTCGCAGGTCAAGAACAATGGACCATGGATGTGAAATCTTCTGTAAAAAAACGTCATTTCGTCAGACTCCAACTGTTGTTTTGCAACACTTTTTAAAAAGTGATAAACGGGGTTGGTTGACTAGATGACCGCCATGGTCTTTCACCAATCCTATATGATACAGCGCCCCTCTGTGTTTACACTGATCAGCTATTGTGCCATTGTGTTTTCATTTGCTCTAATCTTCGCTACTGGTTGGTTTACTTCAAGCGATGGCTTTTATGGTGCTTCTGCTTGTTGGTTGAGTCATATGAAATAATCAACCATTACCATTAGACTCACCATTACCAATTGTCATCGAACTCTCTGTCTTTCTTTTTATGAAACGGTAGCTTTGTATCAGTGAAATCATCAAAACTTACTGCAGTGGTTCTCAACTTTTTCATCCCATGCACCCCTTTGACCGTTATTCACAGATAAAATCCCCCCTTAGAAGTTTAGTTTGTAAAGAACACTTTTACATCGGTACACTATGAAGAGAAATTAAACTGTTCACAGTTGATAAGCTAAACTATATTACTTTTTAAACAAAATCCTAAATACAAAATTCCCCCCTTGCAAATACAAAATTCCCCGCTGGTGGGGAATTCCCCCAGTTTAGAACCCCTGACTTAGTGCGTTAGGAAGGCCATGATTGTATTTGTGTGCGTTAGATATATGTATATATACGCTAATTGGCATTCTCGACTGCAGGGTTATCTATGATCGATCGTCTGGTAGACTGACTTAAAAGGCTAAACAATCCATGTATTAAACTGTGACGATAGCTGTGTGATAGACCACTTGTCAGATTATCAAACAACTGTCGTAGAGATTCTCAGAATGAGGACAAAAAGGTGAAATTCATCGAATCTAGCAATAAGGTTTATTTAAGAGAGTTGTCTAGGATTGCTCTCAGCACACAAAAGATCTGAGTCTTATATGCATGTCTTCTGCAATTTTTTTGTATAACAGACATGGCCTCCTTTGCAGACGCTTGTGTATAAGACAATTGATGGTAGTAACCAGTTGGTAGTTAAACAAAAAATCTGGCAGGATAGATTAAAAAACGTTTCTTGCATCAAAAATTTACGATTTTCATACTTTGTGCAAAGGTGAAGGTGTTTTTACCAGCACAAGATCAAGCGTATAATAAACAGGTGTTCTTCATTTTTCATGCTTACCGGAGTAGGGTAAATGCGCGGAGTTTTTTGAAACTCTTGGATTGATCCAGATCTGAAACTTGATGAAGTGCAGTAATACATGTCAGCATTTGACATCTTTGCGTCAGAGGAGAACGCAATTGCTGCGTATTGATTGTCAGCTCCGGTACCTCCAACTATTTCGAAGTCAAATATGTTGTCCTCTTTCTAAAAACACATTAGTATCGGCACACAAACAAACTCCCTTCCCAATGCTGACAATGCAGTAGAAGAGGCTGGTGTATGGACCAGGCCCGTAACTAGCTTGGGACACTAGGAGAGGCAAGGAGTTTTCTGAGGAGGGCCCAAATTGTACATCCATAGCATGTATTTTAGATCGATAGCACCAACACATTTTTCCAGAGTAGGGGCGAAAAATTTTCCAAGGGGACTTCGCCCCCCTGCGCTCCCCTTAGTTACGGGCCTCGTATGGACTCGGTCATCTTTGCTTGAAGCAGCAAGATATGCGTTGAAAAGTGCAGAGAAAGATGGTCTACAGTTGGGATATCTACAAGCTGAGCTTTGTTTTTTTATAGTAGATTCTAAAAACCCAAAGAGTCTCCCGAGGAAAAAGCGGACCCCTTTCTAGTAAAGCAACATTGCAAATTCAACCTAACATCAAATAAAGAGATAGTAAATGCTTGACCATTTTTTTTCCAGGAGTTGCACAGTCGCAATGTGCTTGCTTACATGATGTTGAGAATTAGCTTATGTAATCCTCATTTATGGCAACACTAAAGATGATAATTCGTGGAGAGAAATATTTCCGCAATCATACATCCTTCAGAGCAATTAAATTGCTAAGAAAAATATCTGCGTTTCAAGACACATCCTGCAGATCACAGTTTACGCGAAAGGCCCTTGTATATTTGAATGCAGCTACAGGGGCCTACGCAAGGGGTCTTTTTGGGGTTAACCCTCCCCCTTGAGCTTGATATTTTACAAAAATAAGGGGAGTGCGTGTAGAAGAATATGCCTATTATGTCAACAAACTTCGCTTGAACACACGAACATGACGTCAAATTGTGACGTCACAAACAGCGCACACCAAATACAAATCACCACCATACGTCACTGAATTAACCCCCCCATGAAAATGTTCTGCGTACGCAACTGTGCAGCCAACATGATCTTCAGTTTGCCAAACCAACAGCCTTGCAACAATTGTTGAAAAATACTTTTGATCTGGTTTCTACTATAACAAACTACGGTTTATGTTGATGTGCCCTTCGGATGAGTGTTGCAGAATATGGTAGAAATATGCTTGTCCGGCGTCATTATAAAAGGCCAACCATCTCTTTTGGCCGAACTGCCAGTGCAGGCTTTATCTGGCGTTTCTTTAAAATTGGGTTGACGTTACTATATCTATCCAGAAATTCATTATGAGAAGCTTTAAAGCACGCCAGCTAGTCCCCACGAAATGTTATTGCATGAACCGAAGGTGCATCAAGTCAACCACTCTTAGACTTGGTAAAGATCAGTTTGATCCACGTTGTGATCCCAAAGATTTTCAAATATTTGACGGATCATGCATCGTTCTTATTGATTCAATATGGAATTCGACTGCCACAGAATGTTAGACAAAACGTATAGATTAAAATGTTTGCCTAGGCCGATATTTGTTGTTAAACCAGTGAAAATTACTCTTCTAAGCTGAATTTGTAGATCAAATACCTGTTTCTGGTCGTTATTTACAAGAAAACAAAGTGCGCTCCTTACGTGTTTCCACGAACAGAACATGCAGCTCGGTGATCCAGGCAAGCATCCAGGAGGACTCCTGAAGCAGCCTTTGGTTGATTGGCAGCCCGAAGTGAAGGTGTTGTCTACAGCAGCAGTCTCTTTGGTACTTGTAGGCGTTACAATAAAGCTTTGAGTCGCGATGGATGTACTAAGGCAAGAAAGCACAACCTGCTTTGTATTTAGAATTGCAAATTGCTGTTCAGAAGAACATTGTAAGGCAATAAAAGCATATTTTGCAGCACAGTTGTATTGATTGCCTAACACGATCTTGGAAGACGATCAAACAAAGCAAATTATCTCGAAAATTATTAAGTGTTTGCATCGACTGTATACTTTATACTTAAAATGTTGTCTACTAACTATTTCAATTTGGTTCTTTTATTGAATTATTATCTTTTTATTAAATTTGGCGCTTTAACTACATTAATTTGCCTCTGTAAAAATCTTTTGCTGGGTTACCTTTCTAAATTCTACGTTGTTTGGCGCAACTTGATACATAAAACACGGAGCCAGATGTGAAACGATACAAGTATAATTGAAACGAAGCATAAAAACTATTTTCTAGCTGCATTGAGTGAGTTGGAATTTTCTCATTTGATTGTCATTAAAAAATAATTTAAAAAAATATGATAAAAATCCTAAACATCTTCCTCACAGTTGTTTCGCGTATGAAACAAAAAATGAAACAGAAATAAAAATGCTTTGAATGAAAGCGGAAAACAAAACCATCAAGATATAAGGAATTACTTAGTTTCTGGTGTTGGAGTTTTTCCCACAAAGCTAATCGGAATGGAAGTGCTCCATTTGTTC
>JGI24159J19872_10010197_pt1 | contig 12322 bp, 6 predicted proteins | sample Ectturendosymbi4_FD_19872 | JGI IMG/M metagenome (IMG submission 19872)
TGTGTGTGTGTGTGTGTGTGTGTGTGTGTGTGTGTGTGTGTGAGTGTGTGAGGTTGTGCTATCTGATATTGATAAGTGATTGACGCGGTGCGGGAAGCTCAGTCTTCGCCCTCGCTCCCGCCATGCGGAGTTGTATAACCTGTTGATAGATAGAAGTGTGATTTTTTTTAAGTTTTGTATGCGTTTTCAGCGTTTTTCGGGCATTCACTGATTTAATCAATTTTCACCATTTTGTTTGGATTTTTGAGCGATTTTGTTCATCTGTGAATGCTCAAAGATATAAAATAGATATGGTCTGTGAACTGGCAGTTGATATCTAACTGCAATGTGCAGCAGGCAGTATATTGGCNTGGTAGACCTGCCTTAGTATCACANAACTGCAGCGCTGCACACACGGGCGTCGCAANGGAGGGCAGGGGGCCAAGGCCTTTTGGAGTATGAAATTCGATATTTTGCTAAAGAATGTTTAGTATAAAAAGTTTTTTCTTAGTTGCAGAGTTGGTAAAATGAAATTTCACCACTTTTGGTACTCTTTAGAACAGGGGTCACCAACATGGCGCCCGCGGGAACCAGAGAGCCCACAAGGACTACGTCGTTCGCCTTCGGGTCTGTTCTAAAATAACATTAACATGATCAATGTCGTCACAAAAATAAGGGGTTACCAAAATGGGCGTCCGCAGAAATTTTTCCAGGTGGGGGCAAAGTCGACATTTTGCTTATCTTTTTGTGGTTGTGGGCGGTGCAACGCAAATTGACGTATACAAAGAAGAAAATGTTACGGCAATAGTTGCATACAGTGCTTTCCTTGTAAGAAAACGTTACAGTGAGCAAATGTTTGTTTTAGTGAGCATGGATATTTTAAGACTGAGTTAGCAGAGTTCTAAATGAATTAAATTTTGTGAATGTTTAGTGTAAAATCTCATGAAAATACGAACAAATTACACATTTAATTCAAATAGTTTCGTGTTTTCGTGCTTTTCCAATGTTTCGAAATGTTGCAAGTGCGCGAGATAAGATTTCACCGCGCAAATGGTCTGGTGGTTCTGCGCATTTGCGCACCTTCAGAGGAGCATTGGTTGCAGAAAATGCGCTTTGTTGGCAGCAATGCTTCTTTTTCACTCATGTTTCTTTTCACATAGTATAAGCCAGGGCTGGGCAAACGTGTTCATTGGAAGTCATTTGCAGAAAACCAAAACACCAGCGAGCGGCAAAAACAGTTTGTTGTGTCAATACAAAAACGGTCAATACAAATCAATACAAACACGGCAAAGAATGCAAGTTTTACATTAAATGATGTGCAGTAATTGTCGGTATGAAGTTTTTGTTTGATTTTCTAGTCCCCGAAATCCTGGACAGTATGTTGTTGAAACTGTGCGAATTAATTCTCCCAAGTGTTCATTTTTCAGGGTTGCGTGGTGGTTTGAACTTCATTTTTGCGAACTTCATTACAGAGAAAAAAAGCAATATGTTGTGCTATACACAGAAATGAGTTATACACTGTTGTTTTAAATTCTGGGTATTCACTTTCTGGAACCTGTCGCTAAAAATTAAGTGTGGTGGGGCCTTGACTGAAGTTTTTTGAACCCAGGTTTTCTTGCATTTCGGTCAGTTTTATTTCTATAGCAGACAACTTTGTAGCAAACGGTTAACCAACTGAACAGCCATCACTGGTATATTAACATTGAATGGATTTACAAGGAATGCAAAGCATGGTTTTAACTCTTGGAAATGGTCACATCTGGCTTGGAACTCCTCCAGTAGTCTTACAATATCTTTTGGTATTCTCTCACTTTGTGGTCTGCAATTGCCCCTTCACGAAACACACTGGTTCTCATTCCGACATTGGGAAAATGACAGAATGCTTTTAACAATATGTGTCTCTGAAAAAATTCAATTTTATTCTGGGAAGAAAATGTGTCTCTGAAAACATTTAATTTTCTTCTTTCTTCTTCTGGGAAGAAAATTAGCCTAAATTAGCTAACTTGCGATTTAGGTTCACTGTCGTAGTGGTTGTTATCAAATCGCGCCGGCTCGCTGGTGACCAGTGCTCTCTCTAAGGTGCGCAAATGCGCAGAACCACCAGAGCATTTACGCAGTGAAATCTCATTCTTGCGCACTTGCAACATTCCAAATTTGATATCGTATATATATCGCATAGCCCTGTCGCAACGTATCACTGGTTGTGTATCTACATCAGGGTCTCAAAAACAAATTGGTCCGTGGGCCAAATTAGGACCTATAAACATAAACAAAGCATGCGGACGGCCGCATTATGACGCTGACGCAACAATGGCGGTACCTGAACCTTACAAGAAACAGCTTTTACGTTATATTTCTTGCGAAATGTATCGTGAGTTACAGGCTAATCATTTCTAGCCTCCTCCACGTACGTTTAAAAAAATTTGTTCACTTGCCGGCGGAGCACTTTTAAACATTGGTGAATAAACTAAAAAACTTAAATGTTGATTATATGAAAATTCCCAAAACGCATCGCGGGCCGCCAGGAGCGGATCCAGGCGGGGGCGATTTGCCCCCTAAAACCTAAAAAAGTAACTTTATTCACCATAATTTTTTACAATGCGCAAAAGAGCATTCGCGATATAAGGCCATTTTGTTGTCCATCGTTTTGCAACAGCAGTGTTATGAAGTATAATTCATCACTCTTACAGTAGCAAAGCTGTTATGAGACTTGACTTCCAAATATTACTGAAATCCCCCCCTAACGTTACCGGCTGGATTCGCCCTGCGGGCCGCACAAAATGCCCTCCGGGGCCACATGCGGCCCGCATGTTTGAGAAACCCTGGTCTACATGGTTGTGAAATTGCATGCGCAACAAAACAAACATTTGCTCAATGTAAAATTTTCTTACAGGGAACACTGCCGGTGACTAACTTCACAAACTTGTGTAAACACATTGATAAATGAAACAACCGTTAAATTTGAGGCAACAACTTTCTATCAATTTGAGGTATTACTATTCGTCTAGAAGAGCTACACAAAATATGTCAGCGACCCGCAGTTCGGCCATCATTGGTCTGAACCGACGTGCCTTACCGCTATCAGCAGTCACTGTCTCGCTGCATTACCTGCCAAGACGTCTGCATTCGATAGTTGCAGGCGGCAAAACGCCTACAACCGTGACTTTATGAAGTGCATCTTCGAAGATTTGTTGCCATGTTATTGTTACGCAAACAAAGGCCATAGTAGAAACAATTCGCTTCCGAGTTTCGCAACCTGCTTCGGCAGGCAAGGAGCGGACATGAGTGAACAGCAAGCTCATCACTATATGTTATCAAAACAGTGAACCTGACTCTTGTGCAGTGTGAGTGTCATATCGGCAAACGTACTGTCATTGCAAGAATTAACCCAAATAATCAGAATTAAATTCCTGACTTCACGTATTCCAGAAGTTTTTGTTTCTTAGTCCCAATTTCCAGGGGGGAAAATGCCCGTTTTGCCCCCCCCCTGCGGACGCCCATGGTTGCCAACCTTTTTTACTCATGCACCCCTAAAAGATTTTGTTCTGACCTCGAAACACCTACAATTTGTAAACAAGAACTAGCTTTCAAATGTTTAAAAAATAATTTAGCATTTGTAATATGTAAAGAAAATTAAACATATGGACAAGGATGACACAGATCACCATTGAAATATACTCTACAAAAATAATAATCACTTGCTTGAAATATGCACAAAATAATAAAATCCAAAGGCTGGGTATAATCCATTGCAAAAGAAAACAAAAATCTGCAGGAGAGTAACAGACAGATCATTACCCTGTCATTATCATGTAAGCTTCTTGCACCCCCTGTAATGATGTCTCGCACCCCTAGTTGGGAACCACCCACATAGATGAAAATTAGCGTATTAAAATATAACATATTTAAATGTGAATTGGGCAATTTTTATTTCCCAAATGTGCCTCAAACTGTTACCCCTTCACATTAATCGGTACCCAAGAAGTAGCCCTCGGTTTTAAAAACGTTGGCGGCCCCTGCTCTAGATAGAATCATTTTCACCACTCCTTGAAAGAATTCATGACTGCCCCCCACTGAAAAAATCCTTCTGACTGCACACGTTTACCACTGCATCTAAAGTTATTCATACCTTCTTTGCATTCTTTCACTTCTATTGATAGATTTTCTGGGAAGGATGGAATATCAATTGTGTAGATTCCGGAAAACTTTGAATGACATCTCGGGCATTGGCAGCTGAATCTTAACCACTGGCAGTTGTACCTTAAAATATATTTTAGCACTGTGGTTGAGCAAGACAGAAAACCTAAAATAGAGCGTAAGTTCGGCGTTTGCTAACCGTTGGATGCATTTCATAAAGACCACAAAAAATCATCACTTAAAGAAAGCACAGTCTATCTAAAGTAGTCCTTTCCGAGCAACGAATCAGACACTAAGATCTTACACAGTATATTTTTCGCCTACTAGGCAGGCAGCATCATCTCTTATTCAAACAGAGCCTTAAGAAAGTGAAGCAAAATGCAACGGCATTCCTAAAATGCTCGGAGCCAGTCGATAGTTGTTAAGTTGTGGTACTCTTGAAGACATTGAAAAGCAATGCTTTCGGAATTTTCAATAGCTCCAGTTCGTCACGTCAAGAAAGGCTAATGGCCGTAGATATGGGGATGAGCGCATGTTTAACAGCGCACAAAAACTTCCGCCTTGCTTGAGCGAAAAAAATCTACTCACTGACGAAAACTATACAGCAACGAAGCAGGAAATTTCGCCACCCATGCAACAACGACTGCAGTGGCGAAGTTGTTTGGTTATTACATGGCTATCCCAAGTCATGGGTCGGTCATACGGAGAACTCGGAAAAACACAAAAAAACACCCGAAATTCGTTGTAGCAAGTTGCATACATAAAAAATATATGACAAATATCAGCTGGTGGATCTTTTGCTATATCCTCAAGAAGCGGACTTTTTCATACGGATTTGGCACAAGTCATCGGTAAGTTCGAAATCTGATTTGCTTCATAAGCTTATAGTACAAAGCCCCTCAGGCAGATTAACATTAACAGGGCACTGCAGAAAATCAATTCATGTTTCGGTGTTGCCGTAGCAGCAAACTTGAGGACTGTCATTCGCGAACAACAGCTTCAAAGGAACAATAGTTGTGGGAGGGCAACCGGGTTAATTGTGACGTTGGTATTGTTCAACATACAAATTTGATAGAATCATGAAAAGTTTTGAAGCAAAAGTCAAAGAAAAATGTGGTAAATTTACTAACGGTTGTGCTAATCATTGCCATATTATGATAAATGCCAAGACGACACGAAACGCAGTTGCCGAACAACTTTTCTGTAACAAGCATAGTCATCATCATTTTCCAGAAGGATTAAGCGAGTGTAGGAAATAAACCTGTATGAATGGAATGGAAATTTATTAAAAGTACATCCGCCTAAAGAGCAAAGTGACTACTGTTTTCATCGATTTTGCCATTCAGCAACACACCTTGATGCAGATACACACTGATATGTTAAGTATAGATGCATTAAGATCTCACCAAACTATCGCTCGAAAAAATTCAGAAGATTCGCTGAAAAGCTTAGATCTTACTTTTGAGTGCGTTTAAGGAATGCTGTAGGTTAGATAACTTTGCAAGGAATAGAAGTCAGACTGTTGAGATTTTCTGTTTTTGCTGCCCGTCGAAGATCAAAAGTGAGTTCCCTTTTTTATTTCTGTAAATTATACATTCCTGAGTTTGTTCCCTTTATTTCCCGCTTGAAGTGTTTTCTTTTTTTCTCTAATTAGATAGTACTTGTGTTTCTGCGATGTCATATAGGTCTTTTACGTTGCTCGTGCTTCTGGTGTTGTATCGGTGGTGCATTAAAGCAGGGGCTTAACGAGGGAGGCAACAATGTCCAAGTACTTTCTTCAACACAGTTTCAATACAGTGGATTGCTTCCAAAGGACCTCAGGTTCAAATATAGGGGCGACAAACGTGCTTCTTACCCCGGACGTCATCCAGGGGCGCAGCCAGGATTTCTCTAAGGGTGGGGCTAAAGTTATCGAAGCAAAAAGCCTTGAAAAGGAAAAATTGCTTGTGATTAGAACAGCCAAGGAAGCACATAATTTGTGGATAAACAATTGGCTGTACTCACCACGAAAACTGGGGGTCCTTCCAACTAAACTGCCATCTTGTTTTTACGATATTCTTTCATAGTACAGTAGTACATTAAGTCAGGCAAAATTAACTGTAAACCTGCACCACAGTGATCTCCTAAAAAGGCCAGGATAATTCGCAAGCTGTTAGCAAAGTGTAAGAGTATACTCGTAAAGTGAAAATTGCGGTAATGCTCTAACCAGCCATGACCCTTCATGAAAACAAAAAGGTTTGTACTAAATCTAGATCCTGTTTGTGTAGATGAAAAAAATCGCATACGGTAGCCTGCGTAAAACTGCTGCAAAGTTCACAATTTTTAAAATGCAAACAAGCAGAGTGGCACATTCGTTCACAACATTACAACAATTAACATGCTTGGCACAACAATATATGCGGTAACTTCCATCCCACTCCTCCCACAACGCTTCCAAGAATTACAAGAAAAACCTTCAGCCTCTGCAAACCATAGGTAAAGGGCTTAACAATCACTGGATATGTTTTTTAGCTGCAGCATCACTGTCAGTGTAATTTAAACAGCTAAGCCTGATCGACGCCTTTGACTCGCAACAAAGTCTTCAAGAATTTCCTCCTTGTTGACGGGGTGCTTTGCTTACACTGACATAAGAACCAAGCCAGTGAGGTGGTTTGCATGGTTGTTCTGCGATAGGTCTTCAGGTAGGCCTACTGTTCTGACATTCCTAGGTAGGCCTGCTGTTCTGACACCGGTCAATAAAAACTTTTAGATGCTGCTCACCCTGATCTGTTTCATACGAGGATGAATGTCTTTAATTTTACCACAAACGTGTCCATTTTCACTCAACACTTTTCGCTGACTAGAGAGGCGTGCAACTGATTAGCAGAATAGCGACTTAGTTCAGCCTGCAGCTAGCGCTCGCTCAAGTCTCGCACTGCATATCTTCCATGTCTGCACATTAGGAACAGGGTTCTCATAAATGCAACTCCAAAACTTCCTAGAACAGTATCAAAAAATCGCTAAATCTGTGGTGGTGCAGCAATGAGCAGGCTAATTTTGGGGGATGCGAAGGATTTTTGCCCGAATTCTCCCAAACGTGCCCGAGAAAAAACTCCAACTTCCGAAACAAGAGCTCTTCATGTTCTTTTGGGCGCCATCTTTGCTCATATTTTCAGGGGTTTCCTCAGGTTTGCAGAGATTCAGTGAAGGTTTTCAGAGGTTTTGCCCGGATTTTCTTCAAATAAAAACTTTTGGGGGTGCGCTTGCACCCCCTGCACCACCGCCTCCTACACAAGTGATGCAACATAAAATCGGTGTGCTACGATGAATGTTAAAAATAGAACCAAATATGATTTCTAAAATAAACAAATAGTTCATTTTACACATTTTCATACTTTTCCGAAAATTCCTAAAAGTCCCTAAAAATACCTAAAAAAGGTCAAAAGTTTCAATCTTGGGACAAAATCCCTAAAAGTGAGAGCATTGGTCAGGAAGGTCCCAGCTTTGCGACGTATTAACTACACATCAGTCCACCCTGTTGGCAGTTTAAATATCTAGCTTGTTTCAGCGCTCGGAGAGCACGGTACATCCAGCTCAGCTCTTGTTATAGATGGTAGTACAAATCAGGCAGGAATGAAGAAAGCTGTTTCAATATTTCCTAAATCTCGACAAATCATAACCGCCTGGTCTGATAACAAATGTATTGCTACGCCTTGCGGTACTGCCGAATAGCATTCTGCAATGCACTCGATTTCGACTTACAATGTTGGTGAAAAACTAAGAAACCAAACATCAATATCATGATAGTTAAGGGGGGGCTTGAAGCCCCCTCAGCCCCCCCCTGGCTGCGACTTTGACGTCATCCAATCTCGGTACGCCCCTGCAATTAAGTAACATTTAATTATTTATACTTCGGATTGACCAGAAAGGGTCTTTTGTATTAAGTTTAGCCTGTTAATATCCATCTCGTGATACTGAGCAAAGCTTTGACATAGGACGCATTACCCTTAAATTAATATACTTAGTAAGTCAAAGCTGCGGGAAGGAGTTAGTCACTGCTGCAGCGTAAGCCATGGTACCGGCCAGATAGACGGGCTTGCGTAACACAGACAAAAATTCACAAAACTTTTGAAAACTGAAGCTCTACCCCAAACAGAGGCAAAACTGTTTTCATTTTAATCCAAGTTTCTATGTTGAATCAGCAAGCAGGTGCGTTGCATTGGACACAATAGTGTTCAAGTAACTCTTTTGTAAACGAAAAAACGATCAAATCTGTAGCTGCCACTGTACCGGCTAGCAAAATGTTGCATATATTCTATGGCAACATACTTTCGCGGTTCATTACAATAAGCTCGACATTTTATTTCATTTTTTATTACTCAAGCGATGTCTTGTGTGACTATGAAACCGAAGGTTTCGAAACCTGGAACTTTTGTTGAAATCATTTTTTTGCGGTGCATTATCATACACGAATTATGGCGTCGCAGAGAACATGAGGGAGAGCTTATTTCAAGAAGAAAGGTTTTACATTTTGATTTTTTATGACTGAAAAAATATGATCAACGACGCAAAGTTGTTTGTAAAATTACGCAATGGAATTGCACATCCTGAAGAACAAACCCTTACCTTCTGACATGTCCGTTATGCCATTTCACTTCACAGACGTTTTTGTCCAAAGAAACTTGAACACAAAATATACCGGTTTTCATGTTTATTTTCGAGCTTTATCTGGAAAAACAAGGTTGGTTACTCTTACTTACTTGTCAAAAGAAATATAAAATGTTTGTTTTTTCCTTTTAAACACAGGTTCTTTTGCGACTCTGTGGTCCCTAGGAAAAGATGACCTATTTTAGCCATTCATAGTAAGCGATGCCCTGTAAGCACTTCCTGCCACAGCGCAGTTTCGGAACAAAGTCCAAAATCTAACCTGAACTGAAAACTATACAATCGTAAACTAAATATTTACTGCTTAAAAGGCTATCCATTTCCTTGAGGTTCCAAAAATTAGAGGGGACATTGCTCTCCACAATTTAACATTTCAAATTATGCAAGCTGTTGCGTATGCAATGCACACTATACAGTTGTTCTTCTAACTTTTCGCCATTGAATCAAACGACAATTATAAAAACGTGCCTATCAGTAAGGTTAAGCAATGTTACGAGTCAACAAAATTCTCGAACCGTTCCAAAAAATCAACCCAACTGTCTGAATGTGCCCTTTCTACCAAAAAACACAATTTTCAGAAATTTTGTCCAAATCAAGTCTGCCAACTCGTTCTTGGTTAACATGCAAAATCATCGAATCGTCGAAAGTCATGGTTTAGAAAGACCGATACCGCCCCCCTAACTTTTGGTTCCCTCGTCGAAATTTGTGTGGTGTGTTACTATAGTAATCATCTTATATAAAAAAAAACAGCTGCCATGCTAGATTTACAAATACAGCAAATTAAATGTTATACCGGCAAACAAAAAAAATTTAGAGTGCATATTTTGATCCTCCCGGGCCCGGATGTGATGTACATCTTATCTCCTTTCGTATGCCCTGGTTCTACGCAAATAAGTTTTTACGCACTTTGGTGCTGAAAAAAAACTTTCTGATGTGGCATTCGCGGCATATTTAAGGAGGTTAGAGAGGATCTACTGAGATCATCGATACGCACCTTCTATGGTCGACCGGCAACCCTACTAAATACTTTGCAAAGCAAACAACCCCTGTACACTCGTTCGAATACATGTGCTTCGTTCGAAACGCTGCAGAGCGCGAGTAAAATTTGCCGGTGATGATCAACGCTTTGAATAACTTATTGTAAAAGAAATGGCTAGCTATGTTCGGGATACTTAATAAATCTGCCTTGGAGTGGGCCTGAGGTAACCAATTCCCCGAAAACAAGTTTCAAGGTTTTGTTTTGCTTGGACTAGGGCGAAATATCTTTTGTTTGCATACAGTTTTCATCCTCGTCACTCTCTACAGTTCCTCGATGATTTTCGAAAATGGCCACGCTAAAAGTGTGGTAGATGAGGCCAAATCAGTGACTAAGCTGCGCAGAAGAATACTTACGGGGAAAAGAGCAATGAAAAAGAGCATCATTAACACTTCAGCATGAAAAACAACGGTCAAAAGCTTGAAATATGGGTGAATTCGGTGAAAACTGGATGAAAACTTGAGTTTTTCGTTGCAAAACATGAGAAAAACCATAAGGACGAGTAAATCTTATGAAGGCTCGTTCTAGCACTGCAGCGTTCGCTAAGAACAACAGTGGCTCGCGAAATTGTCCGTACTCCATAAACGTTGTCCAAAACGATAGAAACCTTGCTCAGGAATCATGGGTCGGTCCCTGCCCAGAGGCATCTTCTTTTGTTAATTTTGCATACTTAGAAAAATGTTAGAAACCTGTTCTTCCATGACTTTTCCTGATTTTCGGAGACAAATGGAATAGTGTTAGAGTTATTTTCCAAAAATGGATGTGTGGGTACTATATTACCCGGGGGTACTTAATGTGTAGACAATTTTGGGCACTTTTCTAAGTTAACATTTTAATGCAATTTCAGTGCAAACCCTGTTTGGACAGATATGACCACCTACACCTTATATGTGATGAGTCTTCCTACACCATGACTTGATCTGAAAAAAAACGGATCTAACACGTGCATGACGTTTTCGACGCACAAACAAAAAATCCCCTGTAAAATTCCTTTTTCTGGTGTTATCCTGCCTAAAATTTGTATGATATGTACCTACGTTATGCTGGGAACATAAAATTTTGTTGCGAAAGTGATTAACAATGCACATACGGAAGTAAAGAATAGTTTCGTCTAGAAATAACGGATGTCATGTGTCCCAGGAAGACGTATGAAAATTATGGGTAGCATTGTATCCTGCTTTTACTGACGCGTATAGTAAAATAAGGGTTCCTGAGCAGGGATAATTGCCCATCACTCACTGAGGTCCTGTCTTTTAAGAAGCAATACCTTTTCAGTAATGTGGGCTTCAGAAAGTTTTAGGTCGGTCTCTGCCTTTTTGTCAAGCAAATACAACTATTAGCTGAGAGTCAAAAAACAGCATGGACAAATAGAAACAGTATTTTTATGTCGCAGTTGGATTTTGTTTTTATGTCGCAGTTGTTCAGTATTTTGTATGTCGCAATTGTAAGGGATTTTGTAGAATATAAGCGCTTTTCTCGATATTTTTGCATTTGAACGTAATGCGGGCACATACCAAACGAGTAGATGGATTGGGGTTAATTGAAGACCAATGCATCTGCTTATCCTGAGATAACTAGGGCAAAATGTCTCTCTGAAGTTTCAATAAAATGGCACTTGTTTGGGTAAAAACGCCAGCAATAAGTGGTTGCGATTAACTTCAAACCAACAGTTTCACGGAAAATTTGAAGTTCACCAATTCCTTCAAAATCTTTGTTCTCGGTGACATGCTGCAATAAAAAATCTTAGCCACGATACTGTGATGTGAGTCGCATTCCGCAGTCAACTTCCCTTTTATTGCAAGAAGATATTTTTCCACCTTAGATTAGCCACATACCAAACATCTCACAGCTAGAGCGATGTAGTACTCACTAAAGTAAATTGAACTATGCTTTTTGCAATTACATTTAACGAATAAAACCCAAAACACGAAATTCCAAGTTCAGCTTGTAATGCTGGTTTTCACCCTGATGTAGTGTGACGTAACAATACTCTGAATTTTGATCGTTTGACACTGTCCTGCTTCGGCAGCATAGTTGCAGTTGACCGGGGATAGCCATGTGATCGAAGTCTAGGTTTACGAAACAGCTCAGGGACGGATAAACTGTGTGAAACTCACGCAAGCATCGTGCCCAGTGGGTTTGCGGTTGCTCCACAGATCACTGCGCACGCGCTAGCGAATCACGGCGATGAGTCCTTACAACTGCCCGTGCCAGTCCTCTGTGATTTTTTCGAAGGATTATGTTACTGTGTAAGTACAATAAGAATTGATATGTACTGTATTTGTACATGTTTTTTGTTTATCTTTTGTGCGCGCTTTGTAGAATAGGCACTAATATTGATTTTGGACGTGTAAAGAGAAATGTCGTGCTTAGGAAAAATGCTGACTCTCTTAGCTGTACCACCTAAGTTCACCTATTCAATTTGAAAAAGAGCTGATGATGCCTACATCGTAGGCAAAATATATACTCTGTAAGATCTTAAAGTGTCTGATTCTTTGCTGAGAAAGGATTTCTTTCCATAGACAC
>JGI24159J19872_10010198_pt1 | contig 12322 bp, 12 predicted proteins | sample Ectturendosymbi4_FD_19872 | JGI IMG/M metagenome (IMG submission 19872)
TGAAAAAATTTAGGGGGGGCTTCAGCCCCCTTAGCCCCCCCCTAGATCCGCCTATGGAAAGTGCTAAAACAAAACCGACGTATGGTCGTAATCTACGAAAATAATAATCTATGAATGTTACCAGAAGTAGCTTTTACATCTTATTTTCTGCGAAAGGTATCGTGAGTTATAGGCAAGTTATTTCTACCCGTCTCTACGTTCGTTTGAACGGAACTTGTTCACCCACTAGCCGAGCACTTCAAAACACCGGTAACAAACTAAATAACGTAAATATCAATTATTTTAAAACTCCCAAAAAGCATCGCGGGCCGCGTGTTTGAGAACCCTGACATAGAGTACTGTATATAGGACAGGTTCACTGTGCGGTTCAAAGTACATCTGCAACACTGTCTTTCCTGCAAATAATCAAATTAGATATTTTCATTCTCAATAGCCTAACGATTTTCATTAGAAATAGTCTGTAACCAAGGTTTTGAAACCCTTTTGTAGTGGGAATTACTCCATAATTATGAAAACTTGCATTTCGCAACTGTGTGTGGGTGACTAGAATTTTCCACGCTTGTTAAAGTGCAACTAACTGCAAGTAAAATCCAAAGAACATGGCTTCTAGAAGCATCGTTTTACGAAAAATTGTTTGTGATAATTTCTTGACAGCAAACTTTTCCAGAGAGGTGGTGTGCGTTTTAAAATAAATAGTCACAAACGTAATGGTGGTGGGAGAGCGTCTCAAATCCTCTGATTTCAAGTGAAACTTTGTTGAAAGTGTAAAGAGGAAAAGAGGTCATCGCTTGTTTCATCAAAAATCCAAACAGAAATTTAAGGATATTTCCATTTTTCCTTTCCATAACTTTTTCCTTATGTCAGTATCATTTTTTCGGGTCATTCAAGCAAGAAACCAGGTGGTGACTGAAACGCTAGAGGGATGATTTTTTATTCGCTTATCAGCAGGTCACTGAACAAATTCAGGACAATAATATGGTGCGTGGGATTTATCGCAGCTGGACTTCCAGCATACGCGTAGCCAGGGGGGCCCGGGGGGGCATGCCCCCCAAAAATGTTTAGACATATAGTCACTTTGTGCCTTAGAGGTGGTATCCCCCAAAAATAGTGTTATTCGCTTACAATCAAATATTTTGACCCCCCCAAATTTTTGCCCCAAACCAATTTTTGGTCTGGCTGCTCTAGCGATTTCCAGATGTATTTTTTACTTCAGGTTCGTGCTTTGATGACGGCGTTGAAGCTTCATGGTATTCAGAAGGAACAGAAAACACACGAATCTCTTTGAAACACCAAACAGAAATTTAAAATTGATTGTATGGAACCCAACGAAATGAATCATAGGCAAACGTAGCAATTTGGCACTAATCACCAGTGTAATTATTGGCGTTAGAGGGGGGAAAGGGGGCGTTGTCCCATGGATTTTGAAATTTGACGTTTTCATCACATTTTCAGCAAAAAAGAATTTTTTTTCGAGAGGGAAAAATGAAATTTCACAACTTTCAATCCCCCTCTGGAAGAATCGTTTTTTCTACCTCTGGAAAATGCACTATTTGCCTCCCCTGGAAAAATCCTTCCGACGCCCAGGAGTGCCACCTTACTACGTTTACTTCACTTTAGTTTGTTTTAGGCTTAGATGGCCAAGGTTACTTTGCCTCATGCACGGTTGCTACTGTAGGTTCCGTAAATGTTTATGAAAAATCAGCATCAGCCTAAAGCAGTGTTTTTCAACATTTGATGAGTCACGAATCACTTTGATCATTACTCCCATAATGTTGTGTACAGTGGCGTTGCCAGCCCAAGAATGTGGGAGGGGCCAAAAAATTTGGGGGGGCCAATATGTGTGATTTCAGGCGAATAACACTATTTTGTTTGGAAAACCGTCTCTCAAAGCGCAAAATGACTATATTTTCTAAAAATTTTGGAGGCCCATGGCCCCTCTGCCCCCCCTGGCTACGCCTATGATAGTGTACGAAGAATTGAAACTGTCGATAATTGATAAATAATGATTCTCGTAAGGAATTTCTTGCAAAACAGCTGACGGTCTTCCGCGGAGAAGTACTGTTACGCAGAACATCTGTGGAATCAGTGGCGGGTCCAGACCAGGCGTGGGGGCAGTCAAATAGAGGGTCACCAAAAATGTCTTCACTTGTTTAAATGTTCAAGGTTGTCTGCGACAATCTTTGGGTATCACACAAATGTGGTTACCTTTTGTAGGCCAAAAAAGTGGCTAATTTTATTGGTCGAACTATGGGAATAACTCAGTTTGAAACCGTGTATATCATTAATTCACAAAACGTTTGAAGCGGGTCCAGAAAAATGGGCCTCGTTTTTCGCAAACTACACATAACTGAGAACACTGCAAGTGCCCCAAACATTCTCTTTTCATATCTACAAAAGTATTTAAAAATTATATCTTACACGCTACAGCATGCTGCGCGCTCGTGTTGGACATTGTTTTATCCTTAGATCAGAAAAAATAATGAGTGGCACGCATTCCCTACCTGGGTAGAAGAAGAATGGTTCTTACCAGGACTGCGGAGCCGGAGCGCGGGAGCTGGGCATTTTGCCTGGAGCCGGGGCTCAAATCGAAAATCAGGAGCCGGAGCTCCATTTAGAATTTAGGACCGGCTGCAGTCCCTTCTTAGATACTAACGGTTTTGCCAAAAAGACTTACGTCACCTAAAACAGTGCTCTTTAAAGCACACTAAAGGCGATTGTTATGAGTTACGATGCCAGACTGAAACAATGGATGTGTATGCCTTTGATGTTTCCTTGGTATAATCATTGCTAAGGCTGTGATATCGGAGCTGGCAGGCGTGGTGCTACTTGTAGAACAATGGTGCTCAAACACTGTTGTAAGAGCCGCATGCAGCTCCCAAGCATCCTTTGTGCGTCTTTCAGTAACACCTCTAATGTTTTGTGTAGCAGACTTCGTTAGTGCAATAAAACAAAACGTGTCAGTTGACTTGTGTTAAATTTTTTTATTGCGGCTCTCTAACAAAATTGTAGTTCTGGATTTGGCTCCCTTCAACGAAATGGTTGCGAATCACTGTTGTAGAAGTAAGAAAAACGTTGACTAGCACAACATCTTACTTTCTAGTCAGAAAAATAAAACTGGGTCTGTAGTAGTGTAGCGATCTAAAAGGAACTGAGGTATAAAGAGTAGGTATATAACAGGGGTGGTCAAACCTGCTCTACGTACGAGTCGCATATGGCAGAACCTAAGTTACAAAGATCCTTAGCAGAAAAATCTAAAAACAAGAAGTTAATTGCAATCTGCACTTCTGTGACATCGTAATACTTTTTGGCACGACTTGCAAAAGTAATACCGTACGGCACGCTAGCTACCACAGTACCATTTTACAATATTTTTACACTTGCAATAGAAATAAAAAATAAAAAACAAATATATAACCTTTCGGAAAGCTCAAAGAGCCGCATGCAAATGTTCGAAGAGCCGCAGTTTGACCACCCCTGGTATATAATATAATATCCATAGCTTTGGTAGTTGTGTGATCATGCTGTTAGCAAGGAGTATGGTTAAGATATGATACCATTGCAGATTTAAGCGTGAAATGCACTGCACGGCATTGTAAAGTAAAAATTTTTATTAGAAACCATTAGGCTTACTAGCAAGGTTTACTAGATTACTGGCAAAGTTCACGAGGAAACATTGCTGTTACTAGCAGCAGCATAACATGAAAGTTATAACTAATTGGTAGCGAACTAGCATTGCTTTGCATGGCAGTACATTATACCGAGGGTACAATTTAAACAAATGTGGATTTTTCTTGAAGTTTTCATCTGTGGAAACAAATTTTATGTTTTCAGCACGGTAACCAGTTTTATTTCCCCTAAGCTTTGCAGGTAAAATTGTGCTTTACTTTGTGATTCATCACTGCTTATTGTGAGTGCAAAAGATAAGAAATCAGAAGTTTTCCGCCACTTTAAAAAAGTCAAAGGTGAATTTTTTGCTAGAAGCTATAATATTTCTTTGAAAAAAGGGTTGTCACTCGCGTTTGTGTTAACACAAATGTATGCATGTTAGAAAGAAGACACGAGAGAGGTAATCGACTATGTGTTTTGCGCTCTTTGCATGGTTTACCCGGGCAGCTCTGGTAGCTGGAATCGCCAAGATTGCAACAGGCAAAGCATGCAACGAGTGCAAAACACTTGGTCAATGGGGACTGGTCTGTTACGGACACAAATGTAGTTTTCCAAACAGCCATTTTCTTGATTCTGGTCTAAGCAATAACAAAAGGTCCTCAGACATTGACGGCAAAACCAGCGAATGCCTTTCCAGAATTTGTTTATATTACCGTTATCTTGAGTTACGTTTCTGCTAGTAAATGTTCTCTGAATCGTCTGAACCAGTGATTGTTGTTTTTTCGCTGATTGCCTCATGGTAAGAGCGCTGCTTGTAAAAAACTACCAATTAAATTACTCAAAAAAGTTTGGTATGTTTTCTTAGTTTTGTGCACTTCGTATAATTCATTTTCCATTTAACTTGAGGAACACCAAGACAGCCGAAAATATTAATGTGTGAAAACGAACAGAAGTCGGAGCCATGAAAAAATAGAGCTCCTGAGCTGGAGACAGAGCCATGTTCAAGAAAAGAAGAGCTCCGGAGCTGGAGTTGTGTCATTTTTATGACTCCGCAGCTCTGCTTCTTACACTTACAAGTGACACCTGAAGTCCTACGATAGGAGTGTAATAAATGGATAAATGACAATCACGTTTCCAGACGAAGCTTGTGTAGTTACATGTACATGAAACACATATTTATTGCTGAAGTGGCAATTCAAAAACAAAATATGAATGAAAAGCATTTGCTATGGTATTACTCCAATCTTAGGTCGCTCTGCTGACTATGGTGAAAAACGATCTCGTAATCGCATGATAGATTCACACTGGGCCTAAACGCATATTGCCCTAAAAAGCATTTATCGCCATTAATAAAGGTAGACTTTCAGTCACGTGTTTAATATCGTTTCATATGTTTGGACCTTGGATTACTGATTTGAAGAAAAAAGCATCAATCACACTAGTCGAGGTAATGAAAAAAAGTTATGACACTGTTCAACAGAAGTGGAGACAAGCGGACTGAGCCCCCAAATTCACAATCAATACCTCTAAACTCAAGCTTTAGTCTCCCGGATAAAGTCATTTTCCAATTCATTATATACTACTACGAAGACCTCCCAAAGTATCTTATAGCCACCCCTAATGCTGCTGATCTGGCAATGGATCTGCTTCCATCCAGGTCAGCAAACACAAATGAGAATCAGTCTGTAACCAATTTAAAACCACCAACCGCCAATTGCTTTCCTGCTCAAGTTTTTGTGATTTACGCGGAATGAGCTTACCAATAAGCTGTGAATTTTGCTGTCGGTTGCGGATTTCGCTGATCAAGCCAAATTTGTCTTTTCGTGGCAGGCGTGAGCTGTACGGGTTTGTAATTGCAACAAAAGGATAAAAACTACATAGCCATCTGTCACTGTTGCCAGGCGAGTAGCTATCTGGAGGCGAAAGGCAACGTCGCCCCCCAAATTTTGGTCTGCAAATGTTGAACCGTTAAGAAAACACTATCATGACCGTGTAAGGCCAATTATTCATTCCACCAATCTGTAGATAGCTGGTATTTTGCCAAAATTTCTGCGTTACAGCCGAACACCGTGGTTAGCTGAGGCGCGTCATGCTACACGTAGTGATTCAAAGCTACCCTGTGTTGCCCCGCTGGCCGAGTGCGATGTTGCCAAATTGCATTGTTAGGTCATAATTCCTTGAGGTAACGGAGCACGCTCAATGCATTTTTGCCAGATAGCGGCAAGTTGCTTCATTTTCTTGCTAACGTAGGGAGCTTTTTACACGGTGCATATGGTTCAATCAGGGGCCCTAGTTCCGACAAGAAACTTATCCACTCTCCTTTATGTTGCAGAACGTCAATGCAGAGATATTGCGGACTCATGGATTGCACTGGCAATAGTACTGAAACTGTTTTTTCGCTTTGGAGGTTTTTGAAATCTTGCGTCAGTTATATAAACCACAAAATTACTGCACAAAACAACTTTCCAACAAGGTTTTCACTTAATTTTCAAGGCAGTTCGCAGAGAAGCAGAACTTTCAAACGTTTCGGTTCCTTCATACCTATGTGTGAATCAAACTAGAGGTTGATTGCGTAATCAGAAATGAAAGTGTTGGACAAACAAGGAATTCATACAGAACAAAGCATAAAATCTAAAAATAGATCCTCAAAACACTGCAAAACTTAAACGTTTTCCTGATAGCTTCATTTTGAAAAAGTGTCTGATTAAGTCACGGAAATTGGAGGACGATGAAGGCAGTTCCAATTTTGCGCAAGTATTTTTTTCCGCTGAGGTGGAAGAGGACGAATGCAGTGAAAGCGTCTGTGTGTCTTGTACTGGACTTCTACTTATGTTCGGGTTTCAATTACCGATGTTTGGCAAAACTCTTGCAAATGCCAAATCATATGGTTTTGGTACGACGTAGCCGATTTCCAGCACATGAATCACAATCAGCTCACCCCAAGCTCGGAATTCCACTAAAGGAGTCGTTCAGAAACATTTTCTGGTATTTATTTCTAGTCAAACGTTCACATGTACTGGGAGGATTGCGCAATCAGAGATATTTTTGCAAACTGATGTAAACCGAAGATGTGTGCTGTATGTGAGAATGCCAGGAGCACAGGGACAGAAATCAAAGGGTACACTGACCTCAGAGAGCATAACAATCGTTGCCGAAAAAAAAGTTATACAGAAGTACTCGATATGTTACAAAGCGTGTAATATTTGCCAGCAAATAACCTCACTGAAATTTGTATCGATCAATATACTCTGTTTCATTTTGAAAACCACAAATGACCAAGAAGTGATTAACCATACACACAAATGCAACAACGTTGTGCAACAATATATTTGTTCCTGGGTTCATTGCGCTGTGGCTTTTAGTGTCACTGCAGTTGCAGGCTTCATAGTATTTACGACTCGATTCAGACTCGTACGTTGCTCGCAATTCATTATTGGAGAAATGAATGATTTGAATCAAGTTGCCTATTTTTTGAAATGACTTTACTTGACTCGATTAAGTGATGGCAGAGTCTATATAGCCACTCGCTGAATCTATATATGTGATGAGATAGGTCGCATTTACACTGAGTCGGACTTGATCTCATTCATTAGTGCCTGGGCGTCATTGCGAATGGTCTTCGTTCACAATTATACTGAGGTGAATCCGTTTACTCATAATGCAGGAGTGCAAAGACGCGCTCGCGCACTCGGGCCGGGCAACCAAAAACCTGCAGTGCGCAAACTGGATTTGCAGCGCCGTATAGCGGTGCCTAGTTTATAATTTTAAGTGCAGTATTATGGCAAAGCTTGTATCTGTGCGCGAGTAAAAATTTCAGCGCGCTACTAAAATTCACAGAAAAAGCGCATAGAGAAAAATGAAAAAACTATTGTTTTGAAAATGAAAACGCTGCCATCATAAATATCCGGAAGACGTTGGACTCCACTAGCACTGAGGCTGAACACACATATCATCAGCAAATATTAGATGATTCATAACTATATTTCCCACAGTGCATCCCACCCTGTCTGAACCCAGCTGGTCTGAGAGTTCATTAAGGCAAACAGCAAATAAATATGGGCTCAGATCTCCTTGCCTTGCCCCACTGGTTACAGTAAAAAGGGATGAAAAGTTGGTAACCCACTTTACTTGCATGCCCTGTTGCCTGTATCAGCTCAACAACAGTCTTACTATGCCCATAGGTACGATGCGCTTAATTAGTTTACCAAAGAACAGGTTGTGGTTAGTTCTGTCCAATACTATCTAGACGCATCTGAGAATGCTGAAAAATCTGAGGTACCTTGCTTATATAACACGACACACTCTGTTTAAGCAAAAAATACACATGTCAGTGCCATGTTTTGGCTTGAAGCCAAACTGGTTGTATGTTGTGGCCAAAAACGGTGGGATTCAGGGCAAAATGTAATGTTCAAACAACTTGGAGACAATAGTTGCAAGGGAGACAGGTCTATAATTCCCAGCATCACTTATGTCCCCATTCTTGTTTTTATAAATATTTACAATGACAGTTTCCATGCAGTAAAAACACATTTTGAACAAGCTACTGAGGTAATCACATACACTTGAATCTGCATAGAAAATGTGCTCAGCAAAAATGCCACCTCTGCCAGTTGCACGCTCTAGTATTAGTTTGTGCAGTAGATATTTAATCTTATAACTGTTGCACATCCAGTCGTCAATCCTCTCAAAATTACCATGTGAGTTTATATTTTGTTTCACAAAATATACCAATTTCAAAAACTTTTGATGAGTCCAGCATTGCCGCAAATTGTTTTTTCCACATGACAGCGATTGTTTCATCTCCTGCTTCACCTCCCACTGTAGATGGAAGCCATGATTTCTTGCTTTTTCTGATGTTATGCCGGACTTGGGGAGATTTCTCCCGCATAGCCATGGCATCCACCTTGTGTTTTTCTTTGGACTTTCGACAGGCTCTCAATGCATATTTGAATTCTTTTTTACTCTATTTCATACTGTCAAGTAGTGGTCCACGTTTGGCTTTATGGTTTTCCAATTTCCATCCAGTATAAGTAGGTACATCGGGCAACCTTATACTTTTCTTCTTTGTTATGATTTGCTATATTAGATTGTGACTATTGATATGTTTTAATACATTTGGATTTTCAACCTAAATATAAGAAGCCCCACTAAAATGATAAAACATATATAGCCTATGGTCAGGGGGCATGCAGGGGTTTGAAGATGCCTGGAGCGAATACTTGATTGTATGCCCCCTTAAACTCTAGCACTGAGGAACGTGAGAAGTACAGGCACAGCAAAACTACCTGCCCAAGACCTTTGCCATGTGCTAAAGGATTACGCCACAAAAACTTCACCTCAAGTGAGAAATAAGAAAAGAAAAGAGCTGCACGAATCTCGTACCACGTTACGCAACAATAGCAAGACAGCTGAACGTTGTACAACGTACGTGCTACGGTACAGAGTTTTGCAATGCCGCTGTTGGCGAGAAAAAAGTGAAGTTCTCAGAAAAAAAAAACGCTGGGGCTCTACTCAAGAAAACAGTACGTTTCTCAAACGTATCGTACATAGCGCGCGAATGTGGTTTAACAGTTCCGAACGATGTTCTTCCTGAAAAACATACTACATTATTTTGATATTTTTCACAACTAAAAGGGAAGAATCTATCGCCAAATCATCACATATGATATAGCCCTGTGAAATAATTCGTATTGCCACTAAAAACGAAACCACGCATACAAGACACCATCGAAACATCAAGCGTTCTTCACCCATAATCTAACTTTGAACGAGCAAGTTTAAGAGGTTTCGGTTTTTGATCACTGTATTGTCCACTTTGTTCTGCTTATGACGTTTATAGTGAAATGATAAAAACAGTACAAACACAAACAGTCTGTACAACGCAGGTTGATGAAAACAGACAAAACAGAACGTTTTGCAACGGCGTTGGAGGCAGAACCACAGTGTTACAGACACGTTCTTAACACTGTTCTGCATTCCCCCAAACTTGCCCGAAAAGTTTTTGCGCGACTTTTGCCGATAGATTTGCTCTCACACGTGAACTCCAAAAATAGGTCTTCGTGTGTTTTCTGCAAACGTTGGGCGTCATTGTTTGAAGTCAAACAACTATACTTTTGCCCAGATTTTTAGAGATTTTGCCCAGATTTTCAGGGACTTTGCCTGGATTTTCGACCAATCTAAACTTAGGAGGTGCGCTTGCACTCTTATCTCCTACACCTCCTGCGTTCACAGTAGCGCTCGTGCAGCACTTTGTAAATGTAACAGTGTGACCTTTACAATCGCCTTGTTGAAGCTGCTTTGCAGCTTTTGCTTTCTGCGTATTGTTGAAATTGTCAATTCAAGCTTCTACTGTCATTTTTGGCGCTGTGGACTTGTTTTGGGGGGTTTGTAGATACGGGGCTCAATGGTACAGCTGGTTGAGCACATGCCATCAAAGCTGGTAGACTGGGCTAGAGTGGAGTTGTACCGCAGGCTTAACGATACTTGCGGCCTGTCCAGTCTCGTCCTCGGCGTTGATGGGTTGGAACAAGGGAAAGGTTTACGCGCGGTGCTGCCATTGACTCGTTACCAGTGCAACATTCACTGCGGAAGTAGCCGCATGGCCTACGGCTCAAGCAAGGGAAATGGGCGCCGCAGACCACTCGCAACCAGGCCTGTGAGCAAGGGGGGGCTTAGAAAATTTTTCGCCACCCTGGAAAAATGTGTTGGACATAGTTTGAAAATATTGGACATAGTTCAAAAAATTTGGGCCCCTCTCGAAAAACTCTTCGCCCCTCCTGGTGTCGCAAACTGGTTATGGGCCTACTCGCAACGCTCCGAAAGGAGTACAAAACCGAGTATAAACGAAACTCGAACTAGTTTGTATTGTTGCGTAACTACGATGCAACATTCAAAACATGTACACCGTTTAAGAAATGGCCATTTTCTTAGCAATGTCATAACGAAAGATCTTGCGATCACCTGATGTAACTGCTCCCATTTGTGTTTTTCTACCGAGTATTGATCTTAGCCAACGTTGGTACATGCGAAAGAAAAACCATTGTGTCCTAAATTTAAAGGAAGGAAAAGCAATACGCCGCCGAGACACAAAACAAACGCAGACAGACGACCAAACACATTGGACAGGCAAAACAACAAACACGAAGATGCAGGAAACTTTTACGATCAGCATGATAGCTGTAAGCTATGAAATTGATGAACAATGTGGAGCCGCCCATATTGTCCTATTTGTCTAGCTAGAGCTGTATTTTGATAGTGTTCTAGATTCAACGATTTTAATGTACTTTGATGTATTTGCTTTTGCAGTTTAAAGGCAATTTCTCAGCAATACCTCAACTATTTATTTCTTAAGGAAGTGACTATGCCAATGAGTAGTAGATACTGAAAAGAATTGCTGGGATAGCCAATTTTTTTATAGTTCGAATGATGCCCATTGCTCGCGCCAACTTTTTGCTAAGATTTTGAATGTGTGGCACCCAAGCATGGACGTCGCAAGGGTTTTTCCAGAGGGTCCAAAAATGGGGAAATTTCATTTTGCGCACTCGAAGCTAAGAAATCAACCTTTTTTGCAAAAAATTAATAGGAAAATGTCAAATTTCAGAATACAAGGCCATTCTTGCGACGTCTATGTGCCAAGTGGTTTCTTATCGAATATAACGGCAATGTGGTTACAAGAGTCTACCTGCTTTGAAGTCTTGCACTGAAGATAGGTTACTTTTGATCTGAGAATCCTGTATTTCTTTCTTGTTTTGAAAAATCATTGAAATCATGCATCACATTTTAGTGTGATTCATACACAGTTTGTTTTTGCATTGCCAGGTTGCAATTGCACTGAGTTGCTCATTCACATAATGTAACAAATATTTTAGTTTTGAGTTAGCCATTAGCAAAACAGTATCGTCTGCAAATGCTTTGTGGTGAATTTGGATGGCTGCGTTAAGTCGTTCATATAACCAGGTTTTTTTCACCTGCGGTCGATGAACCCCTCAGAGGTCCATAAATGTGTTTTAGGGGGTCCGTAAACCAAAATCCAATCAAGAAAATCCGGTAGTTTTTATCCCCCCATTCAGGCCATTATTCAGCTTAACTCACCACAACTGAAGCATGACATGTTCACGTTGCAAGTCGACTGACCGTTTTAATTTGATTTTGGTGACGTCAATTGGCGGCAGGCCGAAGCCTGAAATTTGCTTCTTGCCGGGTCGGTTGGAGTTTTCACGCTCAGAAGCGACCAAATCTAATTTATCAATAATCGAAAAACGTTGACAAAAGGGTTTCGCATCGGCTTTGGCTGCAGCCAGTGGCGTGCAGATGTCTGCTGATGTCCGGGGCGACTGCTTGATTGTATGCCCCCCTAACAAAATCTGGTATTGAGCAGTGGCGTATGGTGGTCATTGTTACCGGATATACACTGTTTGTGACGTCATAATATGACATCATAATCACGTTTGCAAACCAAANNTTTGGCGAAAGTTTGTTGACACAATATCCATATTATTCTNCATGCGCACTCCTTACTCGTTTTTGTACAATGTATCACTACAATGAATATAAGCGCTCCAAGTTAGGAGACCGGAGCAAAACACAGCACTCATCGCTAAGACAGAGCAGTTCATATAACTGCAAAAATATCCGGCAACGCGTTGAAACAGGGGAGAAGAACACACTCAGTGCTACGTCAGCGCCGTTCACAACTGCAAAAATATAAGGCTGTGCA
>JGI24159J19872_10010200_pt1 | contig 12322 bp, 8 predicted proteins | sample Ectturendosymbi4_FD_19872 | JGI IMG/M metagenome (IMG submission 19872)
CCCATAATGCGCAACAACATTCATTAATAGAAATCCACAGCAAGTACAATTAAACAAAACACTAATAAACTCAGTTGAGCATGAAATGTTCTTTGCCACTTATTGTTCTTTTGGTTGTAAATTCAAACAGATATTTTTCTTCTTGTCAAAGTGTCAGAGGAGTATTTTTCTTCCCATACATAAGTCAGTATGTTGGGGTTATTTTTAACCACAACACAGGCATGAGTTTGTGTTTCTATTCCGTGCGTTTGCACGGAATTCTTGTTTATTTCTATGAGTTTTTCTGTGTGTCTGCTTCATGAATAAAATGAATCTTTAACCAATCGACTGACAGGTGAGCTATTGAACTCAGGCCATAAGCCCGACACCCGTTGCGATGGTGACATTGGCGACTTCACTTTCCACCGCTTGCTGTCCAAAGGCGTAACGAAGGGGGCAAGGGGAGAACAATCCCCGGGCGTCGAATCACTGCGGGAGGCGCCAAAAAGTCCCAAGAATCACAAGTACACAACATATTGCAAGTACTTTCTTCAATGCAGTAAATTTGCTTCCGAAAGAGCTCATGTTCGAACATGGGGGCGCCAAACTTGCTTCTTGCCCCGGGCGCCATCTAACCTCGTTACGCCGCTGTTGCTGTCAAAACCAAATAAACTAGAAACACAGCAGCGTTGTTGCCAGAGACGCAGGAACACGGAGGAGGTATGTTGGGGTGTTTTCCACTCGCCTGTCTTCAAAGAGTGGTCAAAAGTCGATTTTTGCAAGACAACTGGTACAGTAATTCCAATCAGGCTCGCAACCAGGGGACAACTGCCCCACGGAAGTTTCAAAAGCATTTCGAAAACACGAAGAACTTTTTAGGTGTTATGTAAAACATGCAATCGTTATGCCTTTCCCCTGAAATATCAGCTTGTTGCGGTCCTGATTTCAGTGCTCTGTCAACATCAGCTCTAAACTAATTTACTGCAGTTTCTTGCCCATTTCCGAAATTCAAAACATGTCAGGTATTTATTTATCTGGATCAGTAACCAGGGTTGCGGAGTCGGAGGTAAAATGTCCGACTTTTCCAAAATTTCCGACTCCTTAACATAAATTGAATGAAGTTTGGTTGTCAACAATTTTGCAGCAACTAGCACTCAGTGGAAATCGTAGTACACAGAAAGAAATCTGTTTCAAAAAAATTTCATAAGAGATTATACCATTTCAGCAGGAATACCAACACACGGGTGTGATGGAAAAAATGATCCAGTTGGGCTTCCGCAGTCGGACAAAAAAAACGTCTCCGAGTCCTGGTGTTGATAGGAATCCGACTCCACCCAACCCCCCCCCGACTTCGCAACCTTGTCAGTAACAACCATTCTCAATACGTAAGCTGCATTTCTACACTGAGGACACGAAGTGAACAGTTTTGAATTCGTGAACACCGCGACACTTACATAAACAATCTTACAGGCGCGTTATGCAAGAAATGACAACACCCCTCTGACACATTCTGAATTGCATTTACTAGCCTCAATATTTCAAAATCCTCTCTGCCCTTTCGTTCAAGCGTCACGCGAAAACACAATTCTGCCAGTTATTTCGCGTCATAGAGCGATGGAAGAAACTTTGGCAAGTAATTTTTGGTGCCTGTAGCGAAAGTCAAAACTTTTAGCTGAACCAGGCCCGTGGCCAGGATTTCGCAGCAGGAGAAAAAAACCACAAAGGGGACATATTTTTCAGATGCAGTATTGCATGTATGCAGCAACCGGGGGTCCAAACATGAAATAGAGGGACACATATTTTAAATGGGGCGCCGAGTACCACTGGCCCCGCGCTGGCGACGGCCCTGAACTAGACCTCAGATAATCCGCAATCGGTAACAGCTTGGGAATAACTAACCACTGAAAAATATTTGGCTCGGTTTTAGATGTCAGTTACTCTTCTTTTCCCGTAAAATCTCCTTTTGTAGTGAAGTCGTCATAATTTTACTGAAAATGTCTATTTTATTAAGCAAATTTACTTGTTTTAAGTTTCATACGCCCGCAAATGCAGACAAAGTCGCTCTGAAAGCTCACTCGGGTGATAGACAAAACATCTTTATTGCAAGAGAGCAGAGGCAGAATGAGCAATCAGGCCAATAGGTAACAATCAGGTAACACTGTTGTTGAGAGTCCAACATTTAGAACTCCTACTGTTGCTGCAGTAGCGCCAAGATATGTCATGTCCTTGCCTCCTCATACCAACATTTGTTCAGCAAATGGAAGAAGCGCTCAGCGTGAACTTGAATTTTTGCGACAGTTTCGTAACATCTTTACCTGAAAACGGATGACATTTTTCTCTGCATGTTCGGAAAAGGTAACAAAAGGTTTCGCCTGAAACAATCAAGTAAATGCTTCCTCATGCGTGCCTGCTCGAATACTAACAGAGAAGGGTCTTCACCCCAAGCTAAAGCAGTTGCCATGGCCACAGCAAACAGTCCACAGTCATTGGCACCAACATGGCGTTGCACATTGGCGAACTTTAATCGCAGTGGAGAGTCTTTGGTAAAGTGGCGCGACAGCATACTCAGTTGCTTGATGTTATCCGTGGTGAAAGTCGTTGGATGGCGGGTATCGTAAATTGTTACTGTGTTTCCTTCTGTCCGTATGTTGGATGCTGTTACCCAGTGATTGCCGTTAACATGCAAGATCTGGATCCAAGGCTTAACTGGAGAACTTGCAGACATTTGTGCGGGGGAAGCCCCGAACAGGAAAGCATTTTGAAATCCGCCGATTTGAGGGCACTGACTTGCGAGAAGACCCTGAGCTTTGTCTATAATGTCATCGCACAATCGATCCGAGCCCAGCAAAACGCTTTCTTGATCGGCAGTAAGCTTTACACGCGTGCACATGCGCTTAGTTGGTGGCGGCGCGTCTTCCACAAGAATCCTTGGATCGGTGGCTTGAGCTGCGGACGATAAATCGGAACAGTCCGCGCAACTTGCGTCAGCGGATTCGCTGTCTGCGATTAACCGTTTTCGCCGCTGGAAAAGCGGTTTGGTGCTTTTTGAAGCTTCACCTGCAAAAAAAATGCCAAAAAGATTGGTCACCAAGTTGTAAAAATGCATGAAAAGCTGAGTATAAAAGAAAAAACATTCAATCACAATTAGTAAAGGATTGCTTCTAGGTACGTCATTGGTGTGAACGAAGTTAACGGCAAACGTTGAATCTTAATGAAGTTCAGCTTGGTGAGTTGTCAGATAAACAATTGTGCATCCGTGTACTAGGCCCGCAACCAGGCAATTGCCCACCGCCGGAAATTTTCAGAAACATGTTTAATTGTTAATTACAACAAGTCACAATCATTTCGCCCCTCCCGGAAACTATCACCAGTTTGCGGCCATGCCATGAAGCCAGTCTGCAACAACGTGCTCACCTTTGCGGCCTCCAAACATTTTCATTTTCGTTCGATTAACTTTCGGTCCGTGGAAGGTTAAGGTCTTGCGATCTTTCAATTTCTTGAGCTTGTGGTGCTTTTGCTGCTTCTCCTTTGCTTCGTTTTCGTTGTTGTTTACAAGCACCACAGGCTGTTGAGAAAATCAAAACTTGAAACAAACATTTTCGCTTTAGGTTTAAGAGCAACTGCTGGTGAAAGACAGGTTAGACGAGCAGCATCTTACCATGAAACACCATACCATCAAGGTTGATAAATATCATGATCTTATTTCAATAAAAAAACGTGATTTTTGCGATTAAAATAGGATTTTTTGATTTTCTTGATTTCATGTGTAGAGGATGGCCACATAATCCTTGTAAGTTTTAATTTCAAGGAATTTATTTTCATATAAGTTTGTGTGCTTTGTTAGCTTCAAACACACCAACCACAAACAAATGAACTTTCATTCAAGCTTTCTTTGCCATTACGCAATATCCCCTTAATGTAAAATCAGTTCATAACAACAGTATCGGTATACAAAAGGAAATATTTATTGAAATGACAATACCAAAAACATTACTTTAGCAAATTCATTGACACTCAGACATGCTAAGAAGCTTGTACATAAATGCAGGCTTGGCAGCTTTTTTGGTGTGAAGTCTTATGTTAAAATATATCATTCGCAACGCAGCTTTCACTAGTTCAGCTTCTGCAGAAGTACAATTTATATGCATAAAATATATCTGTCATTATGAATCAAAAATGGTATATAATTACTATGCCTGCATTGCACAGCCTACATGTTCGATGGAATTAAATCTAACTTTCACTTTATGCCATTCTACACTTTCGAACTTGTGGCATGCTAATTGTTTCTACTTCTGAGTTCGGAAGGGTTAGTTATTTCAGGTCATATCACAATTTTGCAGTTAGTTAGCATAGAATCTTTGACTTCAGAGAAGCGATGATTGATAAAACTTCAATTGTTTTTAATTCATGTCGTCAAAAGAATTCTGTCTTGTACAAGTGAAAATCTGGAGAAACACTACGAGACTCCGTACTTTCATCTCCGACATCGGCACCCACCCTCCCGGAATGGCCCTGCCAAGAACAGCGTGGGTATAGCTTAAACCTTTCCACTCCTACTTACACAAATGGGTATGACCAGGCCCACAACCAGCTTGGGACACCAGAGCGGCGAAGAGTTTTCTGAAAGGGAGACAATACTTTTAAACTATGTCCAACACATATTTCCAAAAAGGGGGCGATAATTTTTCTAAGGGGGGCTTCGCGCCACTGCGCCTCCCCTAGATACGGGCCTGGGTATGACCGCATCTGCAGCATGTTAGTGTGGCGCAGAGGAACAGACCACTGACCATGCTGTCCTTCAGTGTCCAATCCATCGACCTCCATGTGGAGCGCCCCATAATTTTTTGCTTAATTTATATCAATTAACCCTGCACACCATTGCTGAAAAGTCAGTCCTACCACTATTTGCACCTGGAAATTGTCTTGGTTGCAGAGATGAGCATTAGATTGGACTTATGGACTGGACTCAGACTGTAAATTGCTTCAAAAATTCAGGGCCAGGACCGGATTTCGACTGAGTCTATGGAAACGAATTGCTGCATTTTGTTCGTTTTTGGACTTTACTTGGACTTGACATTTACATAAAAAATATTGTTTCGACAATGGTTGGATTTGGACCAACTTTTAAAATTTAACAGTTGGATCTGGATCGCATAATATGGCAATCCGCTCATCTCTGCTTTGCTGCTTACAAACTATGATTACTGGGATAGTTAAAAAACCTGTGAACATGAAATTCAGGCGTATAACGTGAACGGGACAGCTGTGTTAATTCAAAGTTCAAATTCGAAACAGTGCTCTGTAACTTGCTAACTCACCGTTCCCTGGATGTTATTCAGCTGAGCAACAATAGATTGGACATAGGCTGCAACCTCATTTGGATCATGATCGTCAACAGTGACAGGGGACGCTTCTTCCGCCGACAGTTCGGAAGTAGGCGGTTTTCTGCTTGTCATTACCTCGAATGGAGTCATCTTAATGGACTCGTTGTATGCTGAGCGCAGTTGCCAGCATGCACGTGAAAGATGCATATCCCAATCATCCTGCTCCGTATTCACCATCTGCAATAATTACAGAAATGATGACAATGGGTGCTGTTGTTTTAAGACTGTTCAAGTGTTAAGGATCATATGCTGGAAAACCGTTGAGGGTTCTCTGTGAAGTTTTGATGTTATGCATATGTTCGCCAACCCTTGAAAGTTGGTTTGCAAAATACATCAGAATCGAAAATCAAACGAAACTTTTTATTTTATTAACTACCTAGTATCACTCGTTCCTTGCCACTTTCAGTTTTTGCCTAAGCTTGAAGAGTTACCCAATGGAAAGCAACATCAAAATGATAACTGTCAAAGGCATATGACCGCCACTGATTATGTAAGAGTTACCTCAGATATATGATGGTTTGTAGTTTCGTTAATTCTTTCGTTTTGGCTGTTAGTCTGGGGATGGTAAGCAGATGTGACAAGATGGCTAATGTTGAGGTGTTTAAAAATCAGTTCATTGAGCTTCTGAAATGAAAGAGAACAAAAATTACTTCTTCAAAGCCAATGAATGCAAGTTATCTAAAAGGCATGATGTTGTGCATGCTGCTACCAACCTTGTTGTCAAACTCATTCGTTTGGGCAGTTAGGATCTTTAGTGGTATGCCCCAGCGATGGATCCATTTCAACAACCCACGCAGAACCCATTCAGAAGATTTGTCAACCAGAGGCTCTGCTTCTACCCATTTGGAAAAAAGGCAAGTGCCAGTCAGGATGTATTTAAAGCCCAAGCTGGTAGGTTTGAAAGGTCCCACCAGGCCAACATCAACAATGTCCCATGGCTTTTTGGCCTAAAAAGTAACGTGAAAGTTAGTTTAATTGTAATCACTCACACAATTGCCATGCTTTTGATAACATAAAGAACAAAATATTTGTGATACTGTATCAGTAAAACAACATTTTGTCTGAACGTTGAAAACAGTTTATCATACAACCCATGACCAATTACTCACATAAATACGATGAGGCTTTGGTGTCGCTGTTTTAATTTTTCGAGCTTTCTGGCATTCACTGCATGTGGCAATCTATCACAACAAAAAAGTAAACATAGTGTATCACACAATTACAGCATCAAATAATCCACTGGTCAACAATGTAATGAAACATGTTTGTTTAATTTGAGTGAAAACGGAAATTAAAACTGCAATACATCTGACTGCAGGATGCAATATGTCATGAAGTTGAGACTATTTCAGACATGTCACTCATGGCAAAACTCACCCAATGCTTCACATCTTGAGTCATCCCACGCCAATAGAATTGTTGGCGTATGATGGACTGAGTACGTTTTTCACCCATATGGCTTCCACTGGCACCTTGACCATGTACATCACTTAGCACGTGTTCAATCTATAACAATAGTCAATTAAATGTAAATGATCGTTTATTCTGAGCAAAAGGTAGGTTATGCAAAGATGGAAATGAAACTTATGACACAAACAATGCTTTAACATTTTAAATAAATATGTGAAAACGATCTTACCTCTTTCCTTGAAAACAAAACCTTTACATTCAATTCACGATCTCCAAAGTTCTTAGGCTTGAATTTGTAGTACAGAGTGTTATCTGAAAAGTGGTTTTGTCTTTAAGGTACTCCCAGGCATCAGAAGAATGTTTTTGCAGTCACAGAGCAGTGGTAAGCTTAGCATAGTGGTAGAGGCAGTGTCTATTGCGCTGAAAGTTAAGGGTTAGATTATGGAGTGAGACTTTGTGCTAGGTTCTGCATTGTTTTCTTGTTTAATGCTACCATTTCTCAGGGACGCCTCATGACAGTGGGAAATAGCAAGGCCTGTGAGTGAGCAAACTGTACATTAATTGCTATAAAATTGAAAGGATACTGTATGCTATTGCCATTATACTGGGAATGAGTGCACAAAGTATGACGTTGACTGTTCTTCCTAGATCATAAAAACACCAATCAAATGCTTTAAACGTAATTGAGGAGGAAATAACTGACAGGTGATTTCCACCTCATTGAAATTTTAAACCATTTAACTATACCATAGATATACAATTAAAATATATCATATCATTGCAACATAACTGTACATGAAAAAACAGAAGTGAATTACAAATCTACGAATTCTCTACAAGCAGAGCAAGTGCAGTTACATGCATGTCTTGGCTACAAAATATTAAACTACCTCTAATGCAAAGTGCTACACACATTTAGTCATTTAGAGGGAACACAGGCAAGTTTGAATCAAGAAGTACCTTCAAAGACAAAATTTCGTGAATATTCAGACAAACTGTGTATCCGTTTCCTCTTGGTGACTTTGTCTAAAATTTGAAAACTAGGAGGTGCCTTTCTTCCACTCTTAAAGAAGTGAAGAACATCCTCCATTGAAGCCTGAAAATATGACAGCATGAGGCATAAGCTATACAGTAGTTGCATTTGAAATATAAACTATACTAGCAAGTGTATGGCTAGATGATGAAATTGCTGTCATGATGCTCCCTCAGGGGTGAGAAAACTACGGTCTGCAAGGGCATTCTGTGCAGCCTGCAGAGCACTCACACGTACATAGATAGTGCATATTGAGTCAATGTTGAAGTTATTTTATAAATTAGATGAGAATTCTTAAGATTTTATTACATATGTTTCATTCAAAACCCATTTTTACTCAACCAGAAGATACTATTGTGAAATGTAGGCAAGCCCTGGTTATAAGATGTAATATATTCCCCTCACCCTTAAAAAATATAATGTAATATATGCGGCCTCCTGTAGGGGCTACATTGAAAATGACGTTTTCAATGCAAGGCTTTCGAGGCAAACAGAGTGACATTTGCCTCGAGGATCTCACGGACATTGAGTTCTAAGACCTGGCCCCACAATGCCGTTAAGCTGAATTATGGAGAATTATGTCAATGTCATGACTCTAATGCAGTGGTTCTCAAAGTGGTCGATATCGTCCCCCGGTGGTCAATTGGACAATCCAAAGGGTCGGTAGATAGTCATGGGGTTACTGAATGGCCAGGGGGTCAATTAAAAACTGCTGGGGTCTACTGGAGCAATGAAACCTCCAACTCAAAATTATTGTTAATCGGGCAAAGAAAGCAAACAGCGTTTTTTAAGAAATCAAACAAAATTAAGATCTCAGGTACAGTAGTTTAAAAGTACATTCGATTCGAATAGTTATTCATTAAATGATCCATTGTGATGACACTATGAAAACTATTCTGTTTGTTACGTCACAAGCAATATTTTTATGTTACGCTTACATCTATAGTTCTAAGCACATTTTTCAGATTGTGCATTATTTTATCATGCATTTCAAGTAAAAAGCAATCAAATAAATTTTGACACATACTTTCCTTGTATTAGTAACTGTTGGGCTAGGCCACGGGGTCTACAGAAAATTGTATACTTTCATTGGGGGTCACGTGCAGAAAAGTTTGAGAACCACTGCTCTAATGTTAGATGTGGGATAGGTGGATATATGTAATGGCAGCATGAATGAAAGGTTGTTTGTAGAACTACATACTCCACTCAACAACTAACGTTGTTTCATGTGCAACAACTAACTTTGTTTCAACTAACTTTGTTTCATGTCACTTGTTGGACTCCTTTTTATTGTTAAACTATTTGTAATCTGCCTCCGCTCTTTTTACCCTCATTTGGGGCTGCTATGTGTCCTGGTGGGACATGCATGCAACAGTGTTACTTCATTATGGTCCATGGGTAATTGTACTGCTTCTTCACAATTTGTGTGGATAAACATTGTTTTTGTCTCTTCTACGTGGTTTGTTTGGCAGTGTCAATATTGTTGTGAGTGCCGAAAGCACTGGCAAAAATCCACATCATGAGAGCCCTTGATGATTAGGCTTCTAGCATTTGTGGTTAGGAAGTTATGGCCTCAAAACAACAAAGAAACCTAATCCCCTAGGGAATTTGCTTAAATTAAGTAACAATTTTATGTTGTAACTTGCTAACCCCAAACGCTAGAAGACTAATCAAGGGCTCTAAAGATGTGGAGATTTGCCTAGTTTCATTTAAAAAAAACAAAAATTGCCCCTTGGGGGTTGGAGTTCAGGGTCAGGTAACCTTGGCCAAACAAGTCTAAACCTAAACTCCCACTTATATTTCAACCCCAAACAACCTTTAAATCCAAATCCTGCAGATTTTTTTAATTGAAGGTACTAGTCCAACTGGATCTTTTGAGGCTTTCTAGAGATATCTAGCTCAATCAGTTGGCAAGTTATGGTTTAAAGTAAGGGTCAGCAACCTTTTGCAAGATGTCTACCAACATAAGGTTTCAAATCATTCATTGTGCCAACAACTTATGAATTGTTATACAAGTAAAGTACAAATATACCTTGTGTGAATCACAACAAAATTATTAAGTAAAACTTGGGCTTCTGCGTGCCATTGAAAAATACTTGGCGTGCCAAATGTGGCACGTGTGTCGTAGGTTGCTGACCCCTGGTTTAAAGTGATGGGAAAAATCTTTGCACCAAAATATTGGCGTACTCAGGACTGAAAGGGTCAAGTCATACTTTGTTAATATAACAATATCGTATCGTTGTAAGACTTTAATAAACACACTTGTGTCACTAACTCTATGACCTGTTTACCTTGTAAAGTGACTTTAACGAACTGTTGTCATTAGTTTTCAGCATATTGGAAATCTTAAGGAATACACACTCCAAAAACTTCGACTTGGTTTATCCTGTGAAAAGTCTTTAACTATGAAAAATAGATACGCTTGCAAGTTGTAATCGTTGCAGAAGAATGAAAGCAGAAAGCAGGCAGATTCCTCAAAAGCTTGCCGCAAGGCTAAAGCTTGCTTTTACTGTCTTCGATCCGTTGAGAGAATCCCTCCCTGTCACTACTGTTTTCCGCAAATGTTGACATTTACTGAAAGAACTACGAGACAGGAAAGGAAGAATTGACAAGCTGTCCCACTATCAAAGAAGTTGTGTTTACAACAAAGAATAACTAAAAATTAGCTTCATTGCATGCTTCCAATGTACGTTGAAAGTCTCGGCCTTTCCTGATTTTTCGTGAACTGTTACGCTCTGTTCATCGCATGGCTTCTCTCTGGCATTCGTCATCGCACACGTGTGTTATCTCCAGAGGAAAAGTGTTTTTGTTAGACCGCTGCCACACGCAGATTTTCTTGGCAGTTACTGGTTTATGAGGCTCTGGGAAGGTCAGCCTTTTAGCTTCGAAAAAATTTTAGTAATGCCGTTGTAACCAGCCACAGTTCGTGTATTTTTCTTTACTTGTTTCCAAGTGCCAACATTTCGCCTGTGAGATTTGTCTTACATCTACAGGACTGATGATGCGTTGGAAAACGCGGAACTAGTTTCCCCGTCAATAAAATGTGACTGATTTACTTGCCGCCATCTTTATGGCGTAAGGTTTTCACAACTATGAAAAATAGATACGCTTGCAAGTTGTAATCGTCGCAGAAGAATGAAAGCAGAAAGCAGGCAGATTCCTTAGAAGCTTGCCGCAAGGCTAAAGTTTGCTTGAAGTCTTTAACTAATGGCATTAGTATCTAAATGACTGTAGTGTATCGGCGTATAAGGTTTTCACTTTGGAAAGACTAAAACACCGCACCCAAGTGAAATACCTGACCAATTCTTGCAGGTCAATTGTTTCTCAGAGTAAAGGATTAAAGTGGTGACTAATTTTTTCTAACCCTAAATGTCAATGCTAACCATAAGCTCTTAACGCTAACCCTAACCTTACACACTAAACTCTTTCTCTAAATGCTAACCCCACCCAAACCCCAACCTTAATCCAAATTCCTAACCTCAAATCTAAAACTGTGATTCGTTTTCGAAAGTAAGAAAGTAGCCGACTATACTTTTTTCTTTACTTACTTTCAGACTTACATGTTACCTTTAGGGGTTAGTGTTAGGTTAGCATTAGCCTAAGGTTAGGGTTAGCTTAGGGATAGGTTAGCTTTGGGTTAGTTAAGGTTAGAGATAGGTTAGCATTAGGTTAGGGTTACGGTTAGGGTTAGGTTTAGGGCTTATCTTTTAGGTTTACTTCGTTTCTACCAAGCCTACTGCACTCTCGTCGTGCATTGCTTTTACGTCACAGGTGGCGTATGAATAGCCTTTCACATTTCAAGATCCACGGGGGTACCTAAACCTACAGCCACTGCGCAAACATCCAGAATGAAAGAAAGTGTTTCCCTTCAGAAAAAGGCTGGCGACAAGACGAACTGGTTGGGGGAAAGAAATTTGGCGAAAGAAATCAATGCAAACAACATCGTGTCACTGGCGACACAGTTATCACAGAATCAAAACAAAATATTCCCTGGAATGGTAATTGTCTATATTTTCATTCCTGAAAGTTTCGTCTTGCCTTCAGTGTAGAAATTTTTTCACAGACCAAAACGCAAACATCATCAATCCAAGCGAAATTACATTTTTTCAAATCTTCTCCAGCGTAATGGGTTATCATAAGCAACATCGCGTCGCTGGCGACACAGTTATCACAGAATCAAAACAAAATATTCCCTGGAAAGGTTATTGTCCATAATGTCATTCCTGAAAGTTTCGTTTTGCCTTCAGTGCACAAATTTCTTTTACAGACCAAAACGCAAACATCATCAATCCAAGCGAAATTACATTTTTTCAAATCTTCTCCAGCGTAATGGGCAGTGGTGTGTTTAAGGGGAGGCAAGCGAGGCACTTGCCTCGGGCCCCCCTTTTTTGGGGTCCCTCCTTGAGGTATTACACGCATAAATTTTCCTTATTTTTGGTGAAAGACGTATTATTAACTCACGTAATGTGCTACAAAGCAAATCATAAGCAAGTATTTTGCTTTCAAAGGGCCC
>JGI24159J19872_10010201_pt1 | contig 12321 bp, 6 predicted proteins | sample Ectturendosymbi4_FD_19872 | JGI IMG/M metagenome (IMG submission 19872)
TTTTCATAGTTTAAAAATTGTTTGTGCCCAAGCTTTACAGCACGTGGTGAGCCACGAATCGCTATTAAATAAACATTTGGGCCACAGACCAAAAAACTTTGTGAACCACTGGTCTAGACCAGGGGTGGGCAAAGTTTATCAGTGAGGCCACATTGTTCTGTCAGCACCCAGCGAACGGCCACCTCCCTACAAGTTTTACTACTGTACTCTTTATATAAAAAATAACATTTTGCGTGTTAAGATCACTTTGCACTCGACTATCACACTGCAGGTTTTTCGAGAAGTGACTTGTGGCAAGTCAATGACATTTAATCAGCACAAAAACTACTACATGCGTGCATTGTGCATACGATGGCCGAACAAATGTTCAGCAGGCCGTAGTTTGCCCAACCCTGGACAAGACCGTGTGTCACCAAAGGCCAAGGCCACAACCGGGGATTTTTGATCCCCCTGGAAATTTTCAGAAACATATTTAGCTGTCAGGTACAACATCAAGTTGCAACCATCTCCCCCCCGAAAATACCAGCTGGTTGGTTGCCTGCTGGTCCATCAGTGGCGCAAAAATTGCTGGTGTTCGTTCAACAATTTGGTTGCAGGAAGAAGCGCTGTGATTTCACAGAATCCATATTTGACAAAAATAACCACTTTTAAAATGGCGAATAATAAAAACGGTATTTTGCGCTTCGTGTCTCCCCCTGCAATACAGTGTCTACGAGCGCGCCCTACCTTTGTTTCTACAGACCTTACATCTTTTCCTACTTCTCTAATGTACCGGGTAACGTGTACCGGGAACCGATCGGAGGGGAAAGTGAAGAGGATCAGAAGAAAAAAGCAAAAAAGAAGAAAACGAAAAAATAAACGATAATTCCATAAACTTCGCTGTATGCTCTGAGAAGTTTCACAAAACACAGGTTGACGTTTTCATGAATCCAAAAATGAGAGGAGTGCATAACACGACAACAAAAAACATTCCACAGTATTGTTCGAAGTGACAAAACTGGAAGGCAGTTTTGGAATTATATAACGAAATTTCAGTGCAGTAGCATCAGTCAAATGATACTTGAAAGGATAACCAGTGCATTTGGGTAGAGTTTCTCGTGTCTGAACATTTTATACATCGCTCTGACGGATGAAAAAAATTACCGAGCATTTTATTAAAAATGCACGGAGTACCCAAAAACCCGATCGGCTATGCTTGACGACAACTACGATTTTGAAAATATCGTTTCTTCTTGATAGCTGGCATTGTTCTTCACACCTTGCAAGCTTTGCACTAATTAGTGAATCGGAGAGAAGTGCTGCGTGTCAACTCCGCCCATTCTCCTCCGACACATGAACAAAACCATTATGTCGAGGGTCGTGTCATTGGATGCGAGGTTTGTGGACGTAGACCTACTTTAACAATATTCTCAGCAGGTCGACTTGCGATGGACCAGTGGTTGTAACCGGAGGAATCAATAAATCTCCAGGGGGGCGCGAGCCCTCACGCGCTCTACAACGTGGTAAGTTTGATCATTGAAGTTACCAATAAATAGATTTGCTTTTAAAACGTATTAAACATCGGGGGGGGGTTGAAATAAATGACAATTACTTGAGGGAGGCGTGGTAGAAAAAAGGTTTAGAACCACTGCGTTAGGCTGAACTACGGGCAATTGAGAGGACTAACGGACTCGAATCGATTCCAGTGTATCATTCATCCACAACCCCCACATCACTGAGAGTTCTTCTTCCACACTTTGGCTTCGTTCCGTGGAAAATCTTTTCTAACAGTTAAATACAACTTGCGTCCGTATGAGAATGCTCGAAAAACCCCCCGTTTTCCTCACGTGGCAACTGCAACATCTCCCATCCCCCCATTTCAAACATAACCGGGGATAGTATCATTACGACAACATATACGTCACAAACGCCTGGCAGAGGTTTTGAAATTGTGCAACAAATAAAGAAAAAAATATATAAAAAGCATCGTAAAAAATATCCCAAGCGACCATTCCAAGCCTGATCTCGTTTCCATCGCGGCTTATCGTGGAGGCTCCAGCTCAGGAACCACATCTTGGACCAACCCCGGCCAGAGTTGAGGCGACAACAAATAAAAACATACCGGTCCTAGTTTTTACATTAACACTTGAAACTTCCGCGAACATTTTTTTCATACATTTCGGTTGAAACAGAATCTTTCACGGATCGCTGAGTATCAGCAACATTCTCTATCTTCGCTGCTTCAATCGAACAACGTCGTCAGAGTTTGCAACAAACTATTGATGGCGAAGTCAACAACGAAAAGCGGTGGGGCGACGCCCTCCCCCCCGATCCAGCCACGTCAGGGGTCGAGCGACCCAGGCGTGGGAACTTCCCTGGGAGCAACTTCGCGAAACGCGTCGTCATTGCGTTCATGCCGGAAGTGACGCTTGGCTTTCGTCATCGTCATCGAACTCTTCGTCAGGGCAGCAGTAATACTCGACAAAGCATATCTGGCCATTCTCGTTCTTGATCATGTATTGGAGCGAGAGGAAACCGCGGTGGTCCATTCGAACACACACCTTGAAATAAAACTGGACTGTGACGAAACAAACTTAACTGTGACGCAGCAAGTAGCCGGGTAAAGGGGTAAAATGCGGTCCTTCGCACACAAACCGTTGAAATCAAACAATGCGAATTTGAACCCAACCACTGATTATCATCGTTTTCAGACCTCACTTTAAACCAGGGCTGCAAAGCCGGAGATGAAGCAATTTTGGAGCCGAGCCAAAACATTTAGATGGTGGAGCCGGAGCCTGAAGTTTGGGTTCCGGTTCCACAAACATAGTTTGTGGGGCAAGCGAGTTGTACAAATAATACAGTGGTTTTTAGTTTTCAATGAAACAAATCGTTCTGGAGCCTGAGCCATAAATTTAGGTGCGTGGAGCTGGAACATTTGAGCCCACAGCCCTGTTTCAAGCAGGAGAAGAACGAAGCGGTTGTTATGACCACTCGCTGCGATAACAACAATGCGCTGTTCAGCGTCGGTACAACAAAGGGTGTTGGTGACGTAATAATAGAACGTCTAAGAGCGCGTTATTCTGCCGCAGTACAAAATAGTGTAAGTTGGCAAAACCAAAGCCGGATTCTTATAAACACCCCACAGTTTTTTTTAACATGCGTAAAGCCGATGGATGTGCTTGTTGTTGAAGCAAACAACGAAGCACTCGCCACTAGACTTACCTTGCTGGCAAGGTTTACGGCTTTCACTGAGGGCTTCATCAGCACCAGTCTGTACTTGTTCGACTGAGTGCGACTACTTTCAAAGTACTCGACCATACTCGATGTCTTCGGGATGTCGTTCTGTGCGAAGNAAAGTTAGCGTTGTGTTTCAGTTAAATTTGACCCCAAAAGTTGCTCGATGGGAGAAAAGAAAGCGATGTTTCTCAATCGTACTTTGATGAAAGGCTTTATGATGAAACAATCATCGGTATCAGAAGGGGGGGAAAGGGGGCCTTGGTTCTCCCTGATTTTTTAATTTGACATCTTCCTTACAAATTCTCAGCAAAAAAAGTGAGTAAAATGAACTTTCACCACTTTGCCCCTCCCCTGGAAATATCCTTTTGGCTACCCCCTGAAAAAATCCACCATTGCGCCCCCTGGAAAAATCCTTCCGACGTCCATGACTGCAACGGTCATTCAAAGCTGTGATGGTCGTCTCGTTGAGAGAATGATTACGTCAGAAAAGCTTTGCTTTGAAAAGTAAGAAAAAGTTCTTTTCCATAAAAAATTTAAAATCCACGTTTTAATTTACATTTCACGGTTAAATCTTGTCGGAAAACTTCCAACTGAAAAAACATTGCAGAGAAAACTAACGTGAGTCTGTCCGAGTGTTCCGAATGTTGCAAGCCTGAAGTGGGGAGGCTCTGGTGACATCACTATTTGCAGGACCTCGCTGGTGATGTCAAGTTCGTTGAAGGCGTCTTTCAAACATTCCGCCTGGAAAAAATCAACCAATCGAATAGCAGCGATCAGTCGCTTAAAAACACAGTCTGACCTACAGATCACTTATCACAGAACTTCAAAAGGCAAGCAACTGACAGCCTGAAGAACAGCATCATATGTTGCTTTCGAAAGTCTACTGTATACTTNTGACTTTTAACCCCGTTAATGACAAAGTCACTGCATGCTTTTTAACCAAATATATTTAAGCAAATGTTAGTTCATTTTTATCTTGTCCTGAGTGAAGCGTTAGTGATTCGAGTCTGTTCGTTTCGTTCACAACAACGTGACTTCCAAACCTTCACGATCACTTTGTTGACAACGCTGGCAGCTGAAAATTCAAAATCAAGAGTCTGGTCGGGTTCTTGCGTTTTGATGCTACAGTCCGTGACCACACCGTCTTCTTCCAGTCTGTAAACAACACAGCGAACTCCACGATAGCAAGACTGTTAAAGTTTTGAATCAAAACAAAACCACAAACACATCTGGTAGAGAACGAGGCTGCGGACCTCTTGGTGCGATCACCGCAAACGAATGATGTGTGATTACCAGACGTTCGTACCGAGCAAAACAAGATAGCTTTTTATTGTGTAAACTTCACAAATAACAAAAGTACATTTTGTAAAGTCCAAGTAACTAATTCCTCAAATAAAACCAATCAAACTCTATTCTAAACATTAGTTCTCAGCGTTAAATATGATGACAAACAATAACAAACTTCAGCGAAAAGACGGCGCAACCGAATAAAGCGATGACAACAGAGGACAAAATGGTGGAACTGTGCTGATTTTATTATTTTTACTATAGTAATGCTTAGTTCAAACACACCACGTTCTTTTTGCTGCGGTTCTGCACTTCACAAAATAACCTGTGCTTTTTCGCCATGTCCTGATCATTGCGCTGGCAAAGAATATAACTATTGTTTTTTTACCGCTTTCGTTGTGATTTGCAAGGAAATTCGGTGCACACACTCTGGAACAGGGTATCAAATAACTGCTAGTGCTTTCGCGCAATATACAGAGAAAAGTTTTCCCACCTTACTAAACACCAGAGTTGGATCAGTTGCATTGACTTAGTTCAGTTTATGTCCACAATAACGTTTTTAATTTTTTTCAGTTAGTTACAATTACTCTGTACTAAACTAAAGGCATTAAAACAGAATTAAAATTACTCCTAGCTATGTAGTTAACTATAAATCGCAAAAGTAAATTACAAAATTAAAATTTTAAATTTGAATCAGTTTCAGAAGACTTTACTGGCATGCATTTCGCACACCATAGCATGAAGTGTGGAAATATATGGACTCTGGTACTGTAACAAAGTCTTACAGCCATCGAGCGACAAATCAGTTGTATTTCTCGGCGACATTTTGCAGGTGAATATAATCCATAGCTCAGCAAAACTAGTCCTCAAACCCAAACTAAACATCACTCCAAACCCAAACTAAACATCACTCCAAGCTAAACACAAAAAAAACTCGGGCGAACGCTGCAAAACTAGGAATAAAAGCGAAAAAAACGCTCTTTTTTACACACAGCACATCTTCTTGAGATATCTNGCTGACTTGGGTAAAACTCTGTGTCATTATGTGGCGAGTGTTTCACAAGTGTGTTTCACTACTTTTTTGCGTATTTTGTTCAAGTTCCATGAAGTTGTTTTTAAAAATTGCGTAATTACAATTGCATTCATCTCAATTAGAAATTGTAATTGATCAAATTCTACAACATACTCACAAATTCTTGAGACAGCGACACGAGGGTGCCACAAACTTGCTACAACATATTACAGTCACTAAGTTATACAGCCATGAGTCTTGGATATGACGCTCAACTGTAGCTGGGCATTTATTTTTTTTGTTCATTTGGTTCATCCACAAGGTCCATATCACAAGGGTTAGACAAAAAAGTGATGTGGACCATGTTATGGGGCTGCTGTTTGGGACTTCTGCATTTCGTGGAAAACTGGAAACCCTCTAACCAAGTCCACTCTGGCCCGGAGTGGTGACTTCTGGCACTGCTCTAGCTGTTAATGAAATTTTCTTTTCAAGGGCAGACAGAGCTCTTCAGCAATGCAATCAATCCGGGTATGAGCAACATATAAGCAGATATAACAGCTCCTGTAGATGAACCTGGTCCCGATGTGTTGGCTACACCTTTCCTCACACTCAGTGGGTGATAGGAAGTGTGTATACTGATGCTTTCCTGTGGCTATCTCCCAGTGATCATCTTCTGTTGTAGACACCATGCCTCACTTAAACACATGGGCGTTGGAAGGATTTTTCCAGGGGGTGGCCACTAGTGGATTTTCCAAAACATTTTCTACGGGGAGGGCAAAAGAGCTTAAATTTGTTTTTTCTCACTTGAAATTAAGAAAACAACCTAATTTTGATGGAATTTTCTAAATCCAGGAGACCCAGGCCCCCCTTCCGACGCCCATGACTACACACTGATTACTGAGTAAAAGAGAAAAGGTTAACCACAAATTATATGCAAAAATAGACACAAAACATCTTTCAAAAGCTTAAAGGAAGCAGTTGAACATACGTGAGAATTAGCGGAGACCCATATCCTCTGTACATCATTCTTAAAGCTGTTGAAGAGGGGTTGTTACTTCCAAATATACTCAAACATTCCTGCAGGATATCCAGGTTTATGCAAAAATTTATGGATTCTTCACGTATTTCATACTCCTGCAAAAGACAGGTAATTGAGAATCATATTTTGATTTATCCAAGGCATCCCACATTCAGCCAATTCAATCGGGACACAGCAATTTAAAATTGTTAATTTTTCTCAAACCCTGTTAGGTACCTGACAAGAGATAATCGCATCCTTGGTACAAAAGCAGCAAACCAGAAGAACTGCACCTGGTCCTAGAAAGAATATTTGCAAAGCTTTGTACAAGTGCTGACCACTTTGAAGTAAAGTGTTCCTACAAACAGCAAAAACTTTTACTTCTGGTTGAGGTAAAACCTCTTGGTCTTAACTATGAGCTTTCACCTTGAATAAGAAAAGTACACATCTACACTACAGTATGGTGAACATATAAAAATCTATTTTTTGCAAACTACAGAAAACATAAATAGTGTTTGCATCCGTTTACAGCACAACAGTTAACTGCTGTAAAGTTAACAATATAAGCAGCAGTGGAGACATACATTGCAGCACATACTTGAAAAACTTGCTCTTGAATAAACGCATTTCCTTGTATGCATTTAGCATCTTCAACTGTGATCTTCAAACCATTTGTTGTGGCAAAAACAGTTGCAGTCTACAAATTAAACGGTTTTTATATAATTCACATATAGTTTTGCACAGCTGTGATCAACTCAACATCAAGTACAAACTCAGACAAACTCAGTAGCTAACGTGGTTCGTTCAAATTTGATTACTGAAGTAACTATACAGTACAAAGTTACTTGGAATCCTTTTCTGTACAGACAATATGCATAAAAACATTTAAGAAAATGAAATAGAGTGTCATAATGTCTGCCAGAATGTCATAATGTCTGCCACCCAACTGAAAGTTTGAGTGTTCGATCCATCAACCATTATGTCATATTACCATGAGTGATTTCCTAATTGAACTATGAACAATTCCAGATGGAATAGACTTATGATGGATCCCTAGTGTAAAATATGCCACACAGTTCTGTGCAAGGTGCATGAAAGTGGTTACATCAGATTTAGCTCATGCAGCAAATAATTTCCTGTCAAGATCTTGTTAAGACTAAAAATCAATTCCTATTGGGGCTTAATATATTTATATAATTCTAACTTCAAACTAAATTCTATATGTCACTTTTCAAATGTCACCTAGATTGGCAACACAATATATATCAGATGTTACGTCTGCTTCATATACAAGATTGCTTTCCCAAGTTTAAAACTGCTTGAGAACCAGCTACTTCACAAAGAAAACTACTCTTTGAATGAACATCCTACATAGCACAAGCTTTTTAAATTTCCACACACAATGTTAAATGAGAAGCATCCATTTGAACATACATCCTTAAAATGAACTGCTTTCAAAATAAGTGAAACATTTCTTGCATTGTTGATACTAGCTCTCAGAGCAAAGTCTTCCGTTTCACTTTGAGTCAAAAGGACCATTCCACAAATTAAGTGAGGCAACAAAGTTGTCAAGCACCTACTGCAGAAACAAAAAAACATTTAAGCTGCAGGATAAAACACTGCATGTAATGAAACCCATTGCAAATAACTTTATTTTTGAAATTACTGTATTCAGGGAATTAGCCTTAAACATCATGTGCAAGTTTGACCATTTAAGTTGGGATACCCTGTAGATATCCACATGAAAAATATAAAAGTAATACTCACAACTCTATTCATAGTTATAATAAGAGTATTTCTATTGTGTCAGACTCACGCAGGTTTTTTTTTAAGGAAAATGATAGGTACCCGGTATAGACCTGCAAGGACCCGATTTCTCTGATTCTAGGGACCCGATTTTCTCTGATTCTAGGGACCCGGTGCTAGTTTTTGCTGATTCTAGGGACCCGAATCGGGTCCCTAAAATGCCTTAAAAAACCCTGGACTCATGGTCCACACCACAGGAGAACTCGAATAACACAATAACACCAAAATGTTTGATCATAGCGCAGTACTGAGTAGGTGTTTGATTATTATCAATTAGTATTCTATGTCAGTGCCTCTGCTCACAACTGCTGCACAACAAAACCTTCAAAATAATTACTTTCTTTCCTACAAAGCAATACTGCATAGAACATATTTTGGATTATGCTGCATTACACAGACTAGTAATCTTGTAGGTTGAAATACTTCAAAACTTGCAGGTAACCTGAAAAAATAGGTGCAGTTCTCTATCAAACCATGCAAAAAAATTCAGCTTAATACACCCATTTGTTTGCATGGACAATGAGAAATCCCAGCAGTTGGTGGCGCATTGTTTGTTTCTTCTTACCTCTTACAATTGCTTGTGCCAGTTGTGCGTACCACTACCAATTAACATCAATACACCTCATGATGTGTTATGACCAAGGCTGGTACTACTTGGTTTGGGACTCCCCCAAGCTTCGACTTTTGGGCTCCCAATGACACAATATTGCATTTAACACATAAGATTTATATAATTAAAGGCGTTGATATTTATTTTTTAAAATGTTTACAAAAGCATCTTTCTCCAACATCAACACAACATTCAAAGCAAACAGACTATAACAGACATACTTTAGCATTTGCTAAATTTCAGCCTAAGAAAATGACTTTTTCTTAATTTTCAAAAACGGAAATGTTTTTATCAACTCAGTCATAGCTAATGTTTTTGCAGTTTCACTTTCAATAGATTAGATATCATTGCCAGATTTGTTACATTAGTCTTTCATCAGTCAGAGTCAGGCACGCAACCAGGGGTGGAGCATTTGCCCCTCCCAAAAAACATGAAACATTGCATTACAATTTTGACATATTGCAGAAACTTTCAAAGAACAAATATGAAATTTTGCATTCTAATCATGACCCCTAATCCTATATAAGAAGTCTTACTCTATTTTTTCTTAGTCCTACTAGTTAATTACAAAATCAATCTTGAGACAGGCCCAGGCCCGTCGCGAGGATTTAGCAGCAGGGAGGGCCAAAAATCAGGAGGGGCCAAAAATGAGAAGGAGGGGCCACATTTTAAAAATACAGTATTGGACGTATGTAGCAACCAGGGGGCCAAACGTGAAATGAGGGACACCGATTTCGAATGGGAGGGCTAGGCACCACTGGCCTCCATGCTGGCGACGGCGCTGCACAGGCCATCTGATCAAAAATTTCGTAAATTATTGGAACTTAAACCACAGGAATTTTCAAAACTTGGAAGAGAGTTTAAAATGTTGGTATTTGTAAAGCATTTTTAAACCTTTTGTTGGTGTACTACTCCAAAATTTTTCAGAAATGCAGTATGTGTACGCTTTTGTTTTATTTCTTGCCTATCTTCTGAGGAAGATGGTTTGTATACACTCTCAAAATGTCAACAATAGAATCAACACTCACACTGCATTGGCATTGTTATCGCACCAGTGGAGCAAAGTTTACAGCCAGTGGACTATCATAGTCCATGCCTAGAGACAGAAACAGCATACTATGCTCACGTTGTGTTAGCTTCCCACTTGCCTGGGGTTACTCTGTAGGCTATTATTCAAGAATTTTGGCATTTGACGTTCAGTGCTTATAACAGTGGCGGGGGTTTCACAGCCAAGCTCTAACGTTGCAAGGGAAGTTCAAATTCACAAGGGCCTCCAAGTTATTACAGTAGGTGATCTTGGCAAAGGAGGTGATGCTCACTCACATTTGGTGGTGAGCCTGGCCGAACCATTTTCGTGATAAAGTTAAAATTTCATTCTTTTCAAGAGTGTTTCAGGCAGACGAAGTCTCGTATCTATGATCAGTGTTGCCACTGGGGTTAGTCTCGGTAACATCAGATTGTTGCCGTCTTCAGCATCAGATTTGTATGTTGCAGTTTCATACAAATTTTTGCTTCTATTGCTGTCACCTAACAAACAGGGTTCCCACAATTATTTCCTAGAAATTCCCAAAGGTTGAGCTTAAAATTTCGGTTGCCTGTCAAAGACGGAGCTCCGTCGGGGCGGATCTTGTTAGCGGATCTTTGATGACGTACCCGGAGTGGAAAAAAAGAGTTGCAAATGAAAAAAAAGGAACAAATGCAAAGGAAAAATGTTTTCTCATTGCAACTGAATACGAACTTCACGGAAACATGTAATGTATGGAAGTTTGCGATGTTTAAAAAATTTATACTTTCACAAGTGCTGAAACCTTTTTTGGTCCACGAACCGTTGTGAACTCAGAAAAGGAAAAATTATGAAACTTCAGAATAGATTTCTTCTACCGTAGCGTATCATCACCTTTTGCAATAAATTTATTTTTACTACCGTTTAGTTCTCATTTCCCAACGCAAAATACCGGTTTTAGCGACTCCGGTTACGTCATCAAACCTCCGCAAACAAGCTCCGCCTTTTACAGGGTACTTAAAATTCCCAAAATCTCATAAAAACTTCCATAGGTTTTGCACAAATCAATATATTTGATATTACTTTTATCTACCTTTAAGAACTTTTAATGGCGTGTTAACAAGCAGCTGTGGCAGCAGGTAGATGGCGCCACATGTAAATAAATGGTCACCGCTAGATGGTGCCCATAAGTTACAGTCACTGTGATAGTCACCACAAGCGAATTATCGTAGTTCACTTATGCCTATGTAATGATAGTGCAGCCTAGTGGTAGTAGAGTGAACTCGTCGATGGAGCTCTATTGCTGCTGGTTGCTTTCCTGTTAGTTGACACTTTAACGACCGCGCGAGCCAATATACTCGCCCTTTTTGGGCCACAAATCGCCAGCCGCTAGAGCTACAGAGTTGTTCAAACCCTCTACGGATTCAGCAAATCTTCTAGTTGACATCAGTAAAGAAATTTTTTTGGTTTGGCGTTTGCTTGGGAGAACGTCACAAGTGGGAGTGTTTTTGCATTTTTTTGGCCACCTTTACCTGGCCCTGGGCCCCAGCCCATTGACCCATTCTTTTGGCTCAAGTTTTTTGCGGAAACTAGGCAAAAATCCGCGTCTTTAGAGCCCTTGAATAGCTTTCTATCATATCTGCAGCCAAATTTATGGATAAAAAAACAAAAATTGTTGAAAATTTCTGCACCCACAAACCTCAATTTCGGTTGGAACAAACCCCTTCTCTATATGGACAACACTCGCCAGTGGATCGAGCTAGAGAGTTGTTGAAATCCGCTTTGAATCGGTAAAGACTTGTAGTTTAAACTGAAAAAAACAATTTTCACCGTGCGATTTCGGCCTTTCTGGCCATGTTTACAAAACCACTGGATCTTTTGGCATGTTTTGACAGGTCTGTCAAAATCTTTTTTTGCCATCTTTCTCTTGTGCTTGCCTCAGTAGTTCTAGGCGATGCAGTCAACTACAACACAGCATAGTGTGCTCTGTTCCACATTTACTACATAATGGCTTAGGAACTCTTGAAAAATAGAATGAAACAATCACACAAGCTTAGCTAAATCACACCTCATATTGTCTGCAGATCAGTGATGTAGTCGAGACCATAACCTCCGAGACCGAGACGGAGACCTGGCTCAAATTTCGAGAAGAGACAGAGACCAAGACTTTGTCATAAAAGCCGGGACCAAGACCGAGACCTGGAAGTTCGAGACCGAGACTCGAGACCTCACGTTTCTCTAATGGAAATTAAAGCTATTCTTTATGAACCAGAGAGTGCTATTCTTTATGAACCAGAGACATAAAGCAACAGTTCTAGACTCAACATTTCAAATGATGCTGAATTATTACAATGAAGAGACAATTTCAG
>JGI24159J19872_10010205_pt1 | contig 12318 bp, 10 predicted proteins | sample Ectturendosymbi4_FD_19872 | JGI IMG/M metagenome (IMG submission 19872)
TGCTTCTTGTCAGGTTCTAATTTCTTTTGTTAAAGTCGTGTTCGGATAATAAGCGTTTCGGATAATAGGCGTTCGGATAATCGGAGTTCTACTGTAATTGCAACCTGAAAACCAAACTTAACAAATTGCAGCTTCTCTGCAGTCTGTGCCGCTATTACTACAACGCACAACACAAAGCTACAGCAAGTCATGTGACTAGACTCAGGTGTCCAGGGTGCTTGCGTCACACTAAGCGAAAGCAAAACTGAAAATTGCATGCCTTGATTCCAATCGCAATTTTGCAGTATTTTCGAAAAGCAAATATACCGTTATCCAAAAACAAAACATTTCGCTAATAAACAGACCCTTTTGAATAGAACAAGTTTTGTGCAGCCATCTACTAGCAAACAAGGTTGTTCAGCTACAAAACCTTTGCGCATTTCAACAAAAACGTACTTATTTTCTAAGCTTTTTTTCGGAAACACGCATTCAATTGTAGATTTTGCATGCTCGTTTCCCGTTCCGCATGCGTGTTTACCCAGTTTTGCCTAACGGAATTCAATAACAAAACCAAACACCTTTGAAAGGCTCTTTTAGGAGAACTAACTTGAATTGTAAAAAATCTTTGACAACGAAGGTTTGCGTGAAGTCCTTATGTTTTACTTTTCCACCTGTTTATGATTCGAAATTCAATTTGAAGTTCTGAAGTAGTCAGGTCTTTTTCACTAAAAGTAAGGCATTCATGGACGCTACGCCCTTGCTGGACTGACACATTGTTGTAATGTTTTTCACAAATCAGTTCACAGTCAATGTCTAGAAACGTGAGTATAAAAATGGCAAACTTCCAATTTTAAAATTGGCTTCGTTTGTTGTCCATTATATACCGCAGAGAGACTGTATTAAAGCAGCTTTAACATACATTCACTCAAAGATGATGCTGCCTAATCACTAAGAGTCCATAACGGGCACGGCGTAATCGTGGAACAAGTACAATGACGTAAATCGACAATCCGAACACTAAAATAACAACATTTCGATAGCAGGTGTTTCGATAACGGTGCGTTACACATTTAAGCGAACTGTTTTTTGACAGTCACCCCTAAAGGTCAAAAGATAGTAAACAAGGCAACTTGATTCAATTAATTGACTTTTTATAAAAGTCACGTCTTTAAATTGCCAGTAGAACAATTAAGACAAGGCATATCATGGTGCATTGCATCATAGACAATAAGCGAATGCTACACTTGCATGTGAAAAATGTGTTGGTCTTCAAGCACAACAAGATTGTCACCTACCTGTTTCCATTTTGAAAAAAGAGCTGCAATGAGGACGATGCACTTTATTAAATAAAGCTATGTAATGCTACTTCAGTGTTTAAATAAATCTTTTTCACTTCGAAGCACATACATTAATGTTCCTGTTGGAGACAATATTTTCCGAATTATCTGCAATTGATCCTATTCATCATCATTCGCACTTGTAGCTAAACGAGAAACACGAGCCATCCAAAGCCACATATTGGCGCGCGTGCCAAGCAGGTTTTCGTGATATTTCATGCGTGTACAATTTTCAGTTCATCACTTTAAATATCGTTTATGCAACAAAAACATAAAACATCGACTGAAACCCTATAGAACAGAAAACGTACCGTAGGAGGAGTAGGAGGAGTAGGACGAATTCCTGATTCCAAAAATGAATTCAATGGCACATTGCCGCATTCATCCTGTCCCCGTGCAAATCGGCAGTCTGCTCTGCAATTAGAAAATTTGACATAGTCCTTTTTCCTTATTCCAAAATACAAGCCTCAATATATATTCAGGAACTTTGTTAAACGATTGAATAAAAAAGTTGCAAAGGCTGGTTTCCTAAAAATTTCTAGGCTTTCTCTTACAACTTGATTAGCAGGGTATGAACAGATACATTCTCGAAATACAAATGTGTTCACAACAATCTGATAAAATGTGATGTTTGCGGGTCAGTCAAAGAGGCTTGACGACGTTTGAATCACCGCGATGCTATATCGATATGCTGCACGGTAATCAACAGGAAACCATTATTTCAATTTTAACCAAAGTACATTCAGAACGCAGTTTTTCACATCACTACAAGTCAACCCGAAAAATTGTTTTTTCTCTTCTTACCCTTCTTGTGATTTTCATTCTACTTGTTTTTGATGGTTGGTTATTGCACTTTGAGGGGTGAAATGAAGCGAAAAAAAGATCTCGTTTTTTTAACTGGTTTCGTTCTTGAACAATTTAACACACTTTTCTATCACGAGCAAAGTTGAAGCTTTAAGGTCAATGAATTTTATGTGTTTGAGAAAAGTTTATTTAAAATCTTTTGCTTACGAGTCGTTAATCCACGACAGGCTTGTCATACGTTGTCCTGACCGACTCTGTTTACTGCTTTTATTTAAATTTGGAAAGCAATCATTCATCAACTTCGTTCACTTCGACCCTCCGAGTTGTTTCCACCAATGAAAAATCTTACCACTAACCGCTAATATACTGTACAGCAAATACCGCCATCATAACTGAGCATAACAACAATAAATTTTTCATTTAACAAGGACTTCATGAAATTGTTTTTCCAATCACAACTATATTGAAAAAGTTTCTTCCAATCACAAGTTTATTGAAAAAGTTTATATATTCTCAATTGTGAAAACAGCCATTTAACTCAAGAGACTTCTTCATTATCAAACAGCAGTATTTTGTTGCACAGGATTTCTTTTTTAATTAGCTGTCAGCGTTTACACTAGTTAATTTGCAATTTTTTTTACCAGGAGTTGAATCCACCTAAAAACAACTTGCTCGCATTTTTGAAGTAGCTTTCGATTTTGTTAAACTCGCTATAAAACTTATTCATTGCATTACTCTGTACTTTAGATACCCAGCCAACAAAATAGAAAACTTGAAGTAGTTTGCTAATAAGCACAAGTTTTGATTGTGCAAGCTCTGCATAAATCTCCTAAATGTGGTCAGTACAAAAATCAAACGGACATGTTTCATAAACTGTTTACTTTCACTGCAAGATTTTCAGCAAACACTGTGATTAAAATTTTAAAATACATATACGATATTGTGAACAAAAACAAATATACTGTAGCATACATTGTGCGTTGAGGTTGAGGTTGACTGTTTTTCGGAATCGTTTGACCAACAACCCCTACAAATTCTTTACACTTTTTGTGATCGAACATTTATGGTAAAAATTGTACATACTTGTGCAAGCTCAGTAAAAAAGGGTCGGTTCTTCCAGACAGGTTCCTCAACACATTAGAACACGAGAAACACTTCACTTCATCAGCAACTCCAGTATAGAAGAATCCAGCTGCTGCAAATTGACTTGCATTGATGGGAACCGATTGTGGAAAACGCTGAAAGGTGGAGAGTCGATATCTTTCTCTGCACACGTTTTCTGTGAAAGAAAAAATCAAACTAAGAGCAAATGGCCAAATAAACATTTGGTGCAGCAAACATTCAGAACCTTCGGCTTATTATCAGTACTATTGCCTAAAAATCACCACGTTTAGCTGTAAGGTTAGTATTTCACAGTGATAAAACAATATGTTTTCGTTTTCATTCATTTCTACAAATATTATTCAAATGAGGAAATGGCAGAACAATTAAAAGCGTTTGTTCTTCATTTATTACGCTGATTTTTTTCGGAGTGTTATTTTGCGTATTTGCAGACATTTATGTCTACGTTTTGACTTTTTAACCGTAATATTTACGTTTTGCACGTGTTTGCGAGCTCTTTCCAGAAGAGCAAATTGCGTATTTGTATGATTTTTTAACAAAATGTTTGTTGTGGTTGGAATGTATTAAACTAAAATCAACAAAAATTCATAAAAAGAGTGTCCACTATTCACTGTTATGTGGAAGTGATCAAAAAAATTTTTTTTCATTTACTATTATGTAGATGTGGACCAATGCAATGTACTTATTGTCATTGTTTTTTGCATCCAATGATTTTGCATCAACTGTTATGCATTCTATTGAGTATCACCATTCATCCAATTTTGTCTAGAAAAGACGCTCTGAACTATATAAAAAGGTTTAAGTCACCGATTCATTTTAATTTATCTGATTTCGTTTGACCAAGTCAGAGGTCTTCGAAATCCTTACAAATATAAACTACTAAACTTATTGCATGTATAGTTGCTGGTTTTGCTGTTTTTTTTCTGTCAGTTTTTAACAGATATTTGATCAAGAGTCAAAAAATTGTTGTGATGTTTATTTCTATTTCTGCATATATCCAGGTGTTTTAACACGATTCCAAATATCTCAAAGTACGCAACTTTAAAAAATGTTGGTTTGTCCGGCTTAAATTTTTTGTTAGCGGGTCTCAAAATGTAACGCTCTTTAAAAGAATTTTATACAAGGATCTACAGTGAGGTGCTAGTATAGGCACAAGCCAAATTGTTATGTTTCATTGCGAAGTAAACGACGAAGACTAATCTGCTAAACTGTAAGCACAAACTACTCTACTGGTATCAACAGTCAATCATTATACTGCGACAACTATACATACAAAATCATACAAACTGTAAGAATTGAGTGAAAAATAGGTAATTCCGGCATTTTTGAACAAGTTCGTTTGACAAAAATAACCTTCGTGAATATAACAAAATTTGGAAATTACTGAAAACTACAAATACTTCCAAATGCGTACAGCACGTTTGCACGATTAGAATAAATATTTAATAACCAATAAACCTTTTTTGATGAATAGCCACGTTGGTTTCGTTTTATTCTCTACAGTTCAACGATTTGGTGTTTGTGATCATAAAAAGTCGATAGAAGTTACCAAAAAGTCAAACTTTGAAATTAACACACACGTAAAAATGAAGTTTGCATCGACTAATTCCTTTGATGTATTTATCGCTAAATGTAAAGTTTGGTCAATTCGCTTTTCAATCAACAGATTAACGTGAAAAGTAAGTATTTCTAAAAATATTTAGTCTAAAAGAACACTGTTATTGAGCAGTCGTTCTCAAGGCTGAATAGAAAATATAAAACTGTACAGAACTACAAACCCGATGTAACGCTCTTTGTGTGTTTGAAGAGTATGCACCTTATTTCAATACAGTTTAATACGTTAATAAAATAAAATTTAACTGTAGATTTGCAGTTTTATGGTCAAGCGGAAAAAATTATTTAATGAGTTGTCGTCTGTGCTTCGTACAAATGGTACGTTTGACTTGGCCTTGTGGGTTCAAACTGCGACATGCTGCAAAAGACAAAATGTGGACAAATTTCACGACAATGATATACAACCATTGATTTCTAAGTTTCAATTGTTGTTGTGGTTTTTTACCTCGCATCGAAAAACAACTATATTTTTATTCACTTTATTTCAATTATAAAATTATTACAACTCACCCCTTTGCGAATCGACTGAAGGAGGCGCGTGTAATTTCTGGTCATCTTCTCCTTCATCATAAAATGTTCTGACTACACTTTTAACTTCATTTAATGTACGATACGAGTTGATAGCTCTACAAAAGTTATTTCTGTCACTGATATCAAATGTCAAAGGTATGAAGAGGCCAAGTACATGTAAAAGAAACAAAATCAGATGGGTGCATACGTTCCCGAGAACAAAAAACTGTTTTTTCACTGCAGCGTCAAATTGAGGAGAAATTAGTGACGACTCAAATTTGTTGCCAAAAATGTTTTCTCCTGTTAAGTGGAAACTGTTTTGGTTTCTCTGCATTGCAAAAGACGCTTCGACTCTGCTTTCAGACTTTTTAAGTCCACCTTTAAGTGTTCGTTTTTTCGGAAAATCATTAGAGGTGGTTTTATGCGCTTCATCAAAATCTGGATCAAGAATTATCTTAGTTTTTTCGTGAAAAGTAAATTTATGAGTACTTTCAACTGGAGCATTCTCGGTTCTGTTCGTGATTTCAAAAGTGCGTATAGTGTACATTTCATACATTTGTATCATTTTTTCTCCATGCATTCTGAAACAAACATATTTCAAGAAATTGCGAATGATCCCAGTATTTTTTAAATCAATAAATTGTTTTTTCTCTATCTGATTAACTGACGCTAGGTAGAGGTCTGTTATAAGAGGTAACTCTGTTTCTTTTTTTTCAATAGCTTCAAAATCTCGTTTACGAAAAATCGGTCTATCCATGCATCGACAAAAGACCTTATAATTTTCTAATTCACTAATCTCTTCATTAATTTCCATCGAATTCGAAATTGCATTCCTTGGATTACGTTTCTTTGCTTCTTTGATGTGACGATCTTCTGATTTCGAATGCAACTCGATAATTTTCAGCAAAATCAAGTCCTTAAATGAACTCAAAGCACCTTGCTGCGAGTTATTCAGAGTATTGTTATCTTGAATTTCAAGCTCCTCCAACATTTTTTCTTCGCCTTCACGTTTGAGTAAGCAAAATTCTTTCCATAAAATGTTTACGCGTTCGGCACTAACTGGTGAATTTTTTATGCTTTTATTCAAACAGCGAAACTCAACGCAAAAGTCACTTGAAACGTATCTTTTATTTCTTCCCATCCCGAAAATGTGAACCTGGGAACAACATGCTTTTCTACAAGCCTCAAAACAAACCTCCACTGCAAATTTCATCTTTCTCTCTGGTATTATGCAAATCATCATCATCAGATTCTCATCTTCGAAACAGACCTTGCAACGGGAATCACGACGAAAAATCCCCGATATTAGCTTTATGGAAATCCATTGCCATTCCTCATGACAGGAAAAATTTAGTAACGCTCTCAAGCAAATCAGTACTACCATCGCGTTATAGGTAGTCAAAGAGCATGGAGGCAACTTCAAACAATTGCCTCCTTGATAAAGTTTCACCATTTCCACCGGGCTAATTACTGCAGAAATATGCACAGCGCAGGAAGAAGTAAAGCTAATCCGAAGATCGTCCCGCGGGTTGTAAGAATCAGGCTGCTTGCGGCTTTGTGGTGCGAGAGCATTGGGATAATCTCTTTGTAACATCTTCTTTGTTGAGAGATAAATACTGCATAAAAAATATAAGAAAGTGAGGCGTTATGTGAGGATGGGTTGAAAGTTCTTATCAAACACAGTTTACTTTATTGCTTATGCATCACAGATTCATTTTCAGCAGTATAATCAAGCCGCAATGTACAAAACTATAATCTGATTTCTCAAAACATTTTTCGCGATGTTTTAGTTGGGGGTATTCCGAATTTCTGCCATATAGAAGAAACCTTTGCCGTAGAGTGAAATCTGTTTTGGAACGGATGTACCATGTGCTTGGTGATTACGCTCAGGGCCGGCCCTAGCAGGTGCGGGGCCCAATGCAAGACCTGGGCGCGGGGCCTCTCTGAGCAGTGACTTTATGACGTCATCGTGTTTAGTCAACCGTGTTACGATCGGGGTAGAGCGCAAATCTACAGTAAAGCACTAATACGAGAATTGACCACCTTTTCTAACGTTCGAGAGGAAATTCGCTGGTTCTGACGAGAGCGTTTTTTGTTAACAATGAAATTTATATGGCGTTTCCACTGAATTCTCAAGCGCAAGGTGTATCTGGCAAAAATGAACAATCTACCCAAACACCATGGCGCGGGGCCCAATGCAGCTGCATCAGCTTGAGGCCGGCCCTGATTACGCTTCCATAAAATATCCTTAAAAATTACAATACTTTCAATTCACTGCAGGTCATCATGATTTTCAAAACTTATCATTATGTTAAGGTTACGGTTTTCTTAGGCTGTGGATTTAACGGGCAATATAAAAATTATCCCAGGAAAAGTAGGGCAAAATGCTTGGTTTCAACTGAGAAAAAGACGAAAATCTGCAGCAGTTCGATCAAAGAATTGATTATATCGCAAGATAAAACGGAAAAGTTGTGAAAATTGTGAAAAGTAGCTCATTAAATTTTTGCACTCAATATTACGTGGGTGATGTGAATGATAAATTCACTTTTGAAGTATTTATTCGATTGTAAGCTGCAGCGTATAAGGTTATTATCATCATTTCGTGCGACTTAGAGTCAAAGGCGGCTTACAGTTTGTTTTTGTTTCTTTACCTTATCGAAAGGCCTGAATCAGAGGTCTCCAAACGGCCCGGGACGCCATTTCAACCGGCCCGCTATGACATTTTGCCAATAAAGAAAATGAATGCATTTGCCAAAACTTGTTGATTTGGCAGAATGTGTTGATTTGGCAGAATGTAGCATACCCCGAAACAGTTATTTCACGTTAAATGTCCGGCACTCGACATGTTGTGCAATTGCTTATGTGGCCCTCGGAAAACAAAGTTTGGAGGCCCCTGGTCTAGACGACGCTCAGTTATTGGGCCCTACAACACTAAACCTCGTTTTTCGTCACGTGAACTACAAAAATGGGTTAATGCAGCCCATTTTTTAAAATAAAATTTTCATTCAACTACGTTGATTTCACAAACTACGCAGGAAACTTAACTCTTATTCCGTGGTTTGCGCACTAATAAAGTTATTTTGTACTTCAACTTGATACTGTTACTGATGAAAGGAAAACCACACCTGAGCGGGTGGAACTCAAACCTGAGGGGGTGGACCTCACCCCAATTTAGTGTTCAGAAAAAATTCAAAAATCTAAGCTCATTTAAAATATACAGTATATTGCATTTGAAGAACATCTCCTGCTCCGTGCTGGTGAGGAAGCACGCCCTAAATGCATTACGGCCCTTAAATTGCCACAATTGCAGCGATCACATGGGAGAAAAACGCACACTGACTACAAAGCGGGGCAATTTTAACCCGAAACCATGGCCGTTTTTCCATAGGAGAAAAGCGCAGACTGCGCGAAAAAGGTTACACGCACCAGGCGAGATGTCAAACAAGCATCGGCAGCTTCTGAAGCGTGGAGGGCGCTGCTGCGTTTGTTTACATAAGAACCAGATGACCGCACCACTGACGGGGGTTGGCTCAACCCCTATATGATATTGTAGGGCTAGGCCAGGTTTTGTCGGTCAAACTCTCTTTTCGCATTCGCTTTCTTCTCTTCAGAATCACGTGCAAATCCGTCACAGGCGGGATTATCATGAACAGAAGACATTAGTAGTAGTGAATCATCATTACCAGGGTTGCCAATTAAACACAAAACGTGCGAGCACTGATAATGTACGTGACACGACAATATATCGAACGACAATTCATCAAACCGACAGTTTATCGAAAAACAGTTTATCGAACGACAGTTCATCGAACTGCAATGTATAGAAACGATATTTTACCGAAGGACCATTTATCAGTACGACAATTTACTGAACTACAGTTCATCAAAACGACAGTTTATCGAACCGACAGTTTGTTGAACTAACAGTGAGGGGAGCTTTTCGAACGACAGATTATCGAACGAAATTTATTAAAACTACTGCTTATCGAACCGACTGTGTATTGAATTTGATCAAACCAAAACGGAAGATTTAAATGCACACATGCACACAATACAGTGGAACGAATTTTATGAATGGAACGAATTGTACATAGGCTTACGCAAGGCGTTTCAAATGCACATTTCAATCGCATTCATTCAGGAACGCCGGAGCAACGGAAGTGTAGGCGAAGCAGTGATAGAGTTGAGGGAATTGTAAATTTATAAAAAAACAAAAAATCGTTAACAATTATGCTTGTTTCTGTTTAACAACAATGTTGACGTCTAAAATAATAACAGAAATTATAGAAACCCTTCAGATTTTTGTTGGCGCGCAAGTAACTGCAATAAATTTGTTTCAATTCTGTATTGATAAACCATGAAATTACTTATGGCTTTGTTGTGGCATCCGGTTGAAAGGTCAGGTGGGCAATGCCCCCGCCATCCCCCCGCTCTCTGGTGGACCTGCATTTTTTGCACTGAAGTGCAGGGGTGGCCAAACTTGTTGACCCGAGGGCCGAAGTCGCGACTTTCTGTCCACTTGATTGCCGGATACAGTGCGGTTAACGTAATCTATGCAAATAGGTTGATAAAATGTACTGTAGTACATTATCAACAATAAAATCACACCATTTTGTTTGCACTTTAATGGCGCTGCTTGCAGCTAAGTTCTGCTGCGGTAGACAAGTGAACAAGAGACACCCAGCCGCCAATGATGTTACACTGCTGTCCACAGACGGAAACGTGTTGCTTAAAAGATATGCAAGGCATTGGGGGGGCGAAATAAACTGGTTGGCCATCCGGATGCGGTCCGGAAGCGTAGTTTGGGTACCTCTGCTCTAGCTAGGGTGTGGCAGGCATGTGCCATGGGCGCAACGTGCGCAAAAAATTCTTGGCGAAAATAAAAGTTGTTTAATTAAAATTTCTGGAAATAATATTTTGCGCCCCGTACAACCGTTAACTGCAAAGCTGCATCAACACAGTGCCCTTGTATAATGCATAAAAGTCGTACGTGTTAGGCCAGCATCATCAAGTATTTTGACAAACTGCAGTATTGGGATACAATACGAAGAACAGTCACTGCAACAGAACAAAGACGCTAGTTTGCCATATCTACAAGACCTCGTTCCTTTGACGCTTAAAGAAAGGTTAAATGTCAGCTTGTGCTGCTGTGTTCCAGGCAAGAGGATATTAGTCACAATCTGATTGAGACGATTATCAGTCCCGGGCTGTCAGAATCGTACTTTCAAACAAATAACTACTGTTAAGGTCCTACGGATTTACATATTATTGAAGCTGCAGCGCCCTACTCCGACTTGCGAAATTTATTTGATGGCCACTATTTCCCGATAAAGGCTAAACACAATGCCCTTGTCCGTCGACTAAGGAACCCAGTGGCGTGCAAACGGGGGTTAACGTGGCGACTGTCCCGAGCATCTAAAGCAGGGGGCATCAAAGTGAATCACAAACATTAAAATGCTGTAAGTAGATGATTTTTTCTATTGTAAGGCTACTAACATATGCCTCACGGATTTGAATTTTCGAAACTTGTTTTTTTGTCAACAACGGTTTTCACATATTATTCAAATGCCAGTAATTCGCACATTCTTCAATACCAGGGATTTACACCCAGGTGCGTGTCGCACACCCAAGCAATGACAAGAGTTTTTCTACATTGTGCAACCAAGGGAAAATCACCAAAAATGATTGAAAGGTAATCGTGGACGTTTGATTGATTTTTGAGCCTAGTTTCAAAACTGCTATTTCCACTTGCTTGAGCTTAGTTTCCGGTTTCGTTTGTTGATTTGGCAACACTGGATGTGCGCTGATGCAGCCGCACACCTGTGCTTGCAAAGTGTGCATAATTTCGAGCTTGGTCAGGCGGATTGATCGTAATGGCTCACACAAGCCCGCATCTGTTCCCCCAGTAGTTGTAAATATGACAGCCACATTGTTAATAACGAAACTTGTTTGCGTACTTTATGCGCATTCTCAATTCTTGTGTAGTTTAGCAAACTCCAAAGTATCAACCCTGGGTATCTTCTATCCCAGCCGCACACCATCTCTGTTCGACTGCTATTCGAACGTTTGCCCTGCCTGAGGTTATTGCAGTTGTGAACTGCACTGTCAGAGTGTTGAGTGCGTTCCACTCCACCCTTTTTGCCAAGATTTTGCAATTGTGAACTCAGGCCCGTAGCCACGAGAGGGATTCGGGGCAGTGCCCCTCCAATTTTCGTTGTGCCCAGAAAAATTTGTTTGAAACACACAATAAAAACAAAAATCGTACTACCCAAAAAATGGATTATGTTTGCAAGCAGGGTATATCCAGTAAAGATGACCACCATACGCCACTGCTCACAACCAGAATTGGGTAAGGGGGCATGGAATCAAGTATTCGCCCGGGCATTACAAGACCTCTGCACGCCAATTAGAAAAACGTAGGTAATAGTTAGTCCTCGAAACATCAGCGTTACCGCACCAGTTGAGCAAATATGTTTACTCATCAAAGAAGAGATTTGTTAGATTTGTTTAAGGCTTGAGAACGGTGATGGAAACGTCGTTCCAAATCTTGGAATTGCGTTGCAAAAAATGCTGAAGATGGCAGTATCTCTTGCAAGGTTCGAGGGATCTTTCAGTAAACTGAAACTGATCACTTCATACTTCCGAGCCTCAACAAGCCGTAAAAGAACGCGTGATCTACTATAGGCTTGATGAGCATAGAAAGGGACGAAACAGAGAATATGGCCTTTTACGAAATCATAAATGAGTTTGCTTCGATAAAAGCATGGAAAGTGTTGTTGTAATTAGCATGTTGCCTCATTAAAACAAGAATGGCTGGATATGTTGATGTTTCGATGGAATTGTCTCTTGCATTCACGGGGTTGGTTGACCAGATGACCGCCACGGTCTTTCGCCAATCCTATGTGACACAGCGCCCCTCTTTGTTTACACTGATCAGCTATTGTGCCATTGT
>JGI24159J19872_10010207_pt1 | contig 12316 bp, 10 predicted proteins | sample Ectturendosymbi4_FD_19872 | JGI IMG/M metagenome (IMG submission 19872)
ACAGTCAGCCAAAGCAAGAAGGGAAAGACCAAGCAAGCGACACTTATAAGTGACTTCCATGCACATGGAAGTAAGAGCTCTCTTTGGCGCGAAGTTAACATTGATGACGTTACAATCAATCCTTCCCGAGGTTCGAGGATCAATCCCACACTGAGGGTGTGCGAACACAACCGGGTCGCACACGCTTCACTAGCTCCCTACACGAATTCTGCGTACTAAACGCTTGAATTTAAACCATATACCTGCGCTGTATCAAACACAAGATTCGGTCTATTAGATGCAACCTCAAGATTAACACCCTTCCTTCCAGTGGAATCCATTCATCAACAAACCTTCCAACTGAGGGCGTACAAGTATCCCCACCACAGCCAGGGCGAAGACTGTGCTCAACGCCTGAATGGAATAGTTTCCACCCATCGACCAGCTCAACAGTGCTAAAAGCTACGATGCTTAGTCGAAGAGATGCCGACAGCACCCGGGGAATATCGTTTGGCCTCCTCGACAAGTTCGTGCTCTGTCCTCTGTGTGAAGTGACGTTCCAGTCTCCAACCACTGACTAGTTTATGGCAAAATTGCTGTTTACGCGTAGCTTTCAAGTCTCCCAGAGTAAAAATATTGTGCGTTGTCCGCATTCGCCTCTCCAGTTGAGCTGCAGGATCAAAAGAAGAATTGCTCTGGTTGACGAGACAGTCGCGAATATTTTAACAGGCCCCATTGGCTAAAGCCCGAGCGCGGTCCCTGGTAACGCGGGCGACGATCGATGAGTGTTGGTTTTGATCGTTTTTGCGCATTCCGTGATAGTAACTGCCAAATCATGCCGCTGGAAAAACCGGCCGCGTCATTTGCACAGCAACATTTGCGGAAACACGGGGTGGCGCGGAAAGGCGTTGCTTCGGGCCGATTTTTGTAGTAGAGGCCTTGCATTGAGTTTACTGCAAGCGCAGATATGCAGCAATCGCTACATCTGAAAAGGCGAGGTTGTGTACTGCGCTATCAATCTTCTTTCCTTAACAGGACGGATGATGATAGGTCTCTTTTGCTTCACTGATTATTGGTCTTTTTTGCTTTACACCACCATTTATCCCTTTTTTTGTTTACGTGTTTTTATTCAACAAACATTTGCCTGTTTTATGAAACTGCCAGTCACAATGTACATGCTTCACAAAGACTTGGAGGAGCCTACTCACTTTTCGCGATTGTCATTGATGAACGACGATTCAACAGCTTCGGCCGTTGAGAAGGCAACGGATAGAAGTTCGTAGAAGACTAGGTTTAGGAAGAACCTGCATGGGAATCGAAAATAGCTTTACTTCGATCACATCCAGGTTACAAATAGGTATTACAGTAGTTCTTTGCTCACAAACTAACCTTAATATTCTGTGCATCCACCAAAAACCACGAACGACCAGGGCGTGGGGTGTCTGCAAAAACACATTGGCTCGGGCTTGAAGTTGAGTTAAAAAAACAAAAAAAGCAAACAAGAACAAGCACAAGCAACTTTGCTCTCTGTGCTGCAGAGAAAGTCGTAGAAACATTGAGAAAATTTAAGACATGGCTGCTGTTGAAAACGTCAAGTTTCGGTTTGCGCAACGCAGTCATGCTTTGAGCGAGACGCACGGAACGTCTTTTTAGCACAGAAATCAAGTTTGTGTCCGCTTCGTTCAAGATGGATAACATTTGAACATAGAAATAGTATTTCGGGAAATCTGTTTTCAGCCACAAGCTCCTTCGTTTGTACAACAACTCAGACACGTCTACCAGCCAAAAAAGTACCGAAAAACAAAACACAAAATAAACCATTGTGTTTAGAACAAACGAGCATTGATTCTGAGGGTGTTTTAAGTAACTTTGCATACAACTTGAACTGCTTTAAAGAAAGCGACAATAGCTTTTCAGCGGCAGTTTGAGGCTACAACTTCCTGGTACCTTTTTGTCTGGAGTTGCATGGGCTGCTTAATTTTTCTAAGGAAAAGCATTGCCCACTTTCCTAGCATCTTGTAAAGGGTAAAATTCTATATTTATTACAATTTCGTGTTCCTGTTGCGTTTTCAGAAGCGCTCTGCGCTGTCATGGACATGGTCGTATTTTGTGGGCATGGACTCCTGGTGGTTGGCAATGTGTCTGTATGCACTTAATGGTTGACAATTGTTTGCAAACAACAAAAAGTACAATTTTTTCGGAGGCGCAATGTTTTGAAATTTTTGCAAAACCTGCAAATTCCTAACTTTCAGCCTTCATCGTTTGAGCCAGTTCTTGTAGTCCGCTGCTAGGCCGCACTAGATCTCGTGACAGCTGCTGAGCAGCTATTCGAGCCAAATGTTTATTTAAACCCCAACCAAATATTCATTTAAGCAGATTTCAATTACCAGGGGCAATTACTGGACTTTCCCTTGATGACAAACGTGTTTTACAAGTTGAGTTTTTTTTGTGCTTACCACAAAATGTCGGCTGCCGGAAGCATTGGTTCTGTTGGAATCCTTGCTCCGAAGGCAAACTGCTGCATAGTCAGTAATCTCCAATCGAGTAAAGGCACCACTCTCCACCAGCCCGGACATGACGTGGCCGTCGATAAGGCCAAAGAATTTAACTTCCTTGAAAAAATAGCTGCTTTTAACTCTCGTACGAATGCGCTTGCCAAGCGGCTGCAGACAGCATCTATTTGTGCTGTCACCGCAGAAGCTATAGACTATTTAAAAAATAGAACGTTTTGTACACCAATTAAATCTGATTAAATTTCTGTCCAGGGATTTAATCATGTTCTTTTCGTTCAGGTTTGTTTCTAAACGCTGGTTATCACTGCGGGAATTGCTTGGCTGGTTCCGAGAAAGCTGTTGCGGTGGAGTGCTCGACACTAACCAGCGAGCTTCTCACACGTATTCGTTACAGGTAGTTGACCACTGTTCAACGCCAATCTATTCAGAAAAAGATGAAACTTCATTGTAACTTCATATCCTGGTATTCACAAACGCGTGTAATTTGAAATTAGAGTTTTTCAGGTGTTGGAAAATGTTGTGAATGGTATTCTTCAAGTTTTTTTTTTTACCTAAAAAGGACAACGGGAAAATTACTGGAATGGACACAAGACTGAAGCAAACTTGTCGTTGAAAAATGATAACGTGCCGAGTGCAGGGAGTTTATCTGTTGCAACGTTGGCCTGTAGTGAATAAAACCGTTCTGCTGCAAAACTTCAGTGTCTGAATAAAATGATGCGAAGATTTTTGTGAAAATTTAATTAGTTTCAAGTTTCAAACAAATCTATTTCAATGTGCTATCATAGCTGGTAAATAATTCAAGATTTTAGAAATGCACATACCGTAAAACCTCTATTTGAGCGCCACCTCTAATAGAACGCCACTATAAAGGAAACGTTGAAAAATAGGACGCCACCCTCTAATTGAACGCCACTTTGATGAATTCTTCTATTTTGGAAATAGTTACGGCTGAAATCTTCTTTCTACCGTGTTTCTCCAAAAATAAGACCTGCCCTAAAAATAAGACCTAGGCTGAATTTCCAGAATGATTTTAATATAAGCCCTACTTTCAAAATAAGACCTAGTCGATAGCGCGAAACTGCATTGACCTGAAGTTACGCGAGGATCACGCCACCAGTGAATCTATGATTACTTACCAGTAATCACCCTGTATTCGCTTCTTTTGCTAATTATGTAAATGTGTTAGATGTTTTTTCTTTTCATTAATAAATTTTATCTCAAAATTCTGACCAGCTAGAGCTAGTCGAAAAATAGAGCGTCGCCGTCTAATTGAACGTCACCTCTAATAGAACACCACTATGGGGGAAGGGTTGAAAAATAGAGCGCCATGGCGGTGAAACAGAGGTTTTACGGTAAGTCCAATTACAAAAACCAAGTAGTAAAATTTAAGACGTAAACCAAATAGTAAAATTTAAGACGCCTAATTGGTAGCATGTGTTAGGCTATGGTCTCCTATAGTCTCAACCTATACCAAACCTAGTCTCAAAATCGATCTCGAACATAAAGTGAACGTGTGGTCTCGCAGCGTAGATGGTTCTCGAAAGAATTGACACTTCCACAACATAATACCGACCAAACGGCCTGAAACCTCTAAAGCAACCTCATCCACAAAAAATACACAGGTAAATAACTTACTTCTTGGCCACTGCTGGACAGAAGAACCATGGCGTTTTCATCCACCACGTAGCAGCTGTAGCCAGTGTTCTTCTGCGCAGCGTACAAAGCATATTATTTCTTGAAATCAATGTTTCATTATTTAATAGTCCTATTGCCTTGAAAATCATCCCACATCCTACAGATTCAGAACCTTAATGTCAAGTTTGATCAGCTATAGGCAGGGGTGGATCCAGACAGTAAGGCTAAGGGGGGATTTCCGTAATATTTAGTAGTCAAGACTCATTACGGGTTCACTACTATAAGAGAGATGAAGTAGCCTATACTTCACAACACTGCTGTGACAAAACAATGGACGGCAAAATGACCTTATATCGTGAATGCTGTTTTCGGAATTGTACAAAATCATGGTGAATAAAGTTACTTTGGTAGATTTTAGGGGGGACAATCGCCCCAATAGCTCCCCATGGATCCACCCCTGGCCCATGGGTGCCTTGGTATCCTATCCTGGGCAGACGGTCACCGACAAAATGTTATCGCAACAGAATTATCAGGCCACAATAACCTGCTTGTCCGTAACAAGTAATATTGTGTGGACTGATACGTGCGTGCAGCATTATCGCAGAGCCCAAAAATATTTCCTTCCTAAAGTTAAGTCATAAATTGTACACGTCGCATTTACTGTGCTCCACTGGAACACGTCACAAGGTAGTCCACATTTTTTACCTACATTGGCGCACTGGTTGCTGGTAGACTTGATTTCACCCAAGAATTCGGCTTCAAAGTTATCGAACTTAATCAGAAGACCAGACACTGAAAAAACATCATCAAAGACACGTAATAGTATATGATACGCATCACTAAGATCCACTTTCATTAATCGCAATCAAAACGCCATGTTGCGCTCGGTAATGAGTAGATCAGATACGTTCGCAAAATTTTTTGAAAAGCTGCTGTGAAGCAACTGACACGTCGTTCAATGCGTAGTCTAAGCCAGTGCTCTTCAACCTTTTTTGTTATGGTGCACCCTTAAACATGTTTTGATGAACTCATGCACCCTATTTATTAAAAAAGGTAAACCGAGATGAAGAGCTGTATGAAAACCATCCTGCAAGGAGACTATTGTACTACAATATTACATAAAAGACACAACAAAATCGAGGAAATAATCTGTTTAGTGTAACATGTTTGTGATGCACCCTTGTGAACCCCTTGCAGTGGTACACCCCACGCGTATTTTGGTGCACCCTAGGGTGCAACCGTTGTAAGAGCGCTGGTCTCATTTTGAAATCAACATTTTAAGAAGTTGATTGTCTCCGAAGATAAGTCACGAGCTGTCAGAAGCAATCAATGCCTATGAAGCAAAAGCACAAGATAAGGGATGTAGATTTGTTGGATATTCTAACATGCACTGAAAATCCGAAAGTGGTAAACTTAAGCTTCCTTATCTTGAACGAAAGCGCTACTTAATCCCTTGATCAAGAAAAAAAGGTGTGTGGTGCAAAATTGTCTGTGAAAGGTTTGAATGATCATCAACCAGGCTCACCACCCATCACTGCTTCTTGAATCCAGATGCCTTTCGCAGCCACAACCACCCGGCGTCCGATTGAATTCCCTTTTATGTCGCTCTGGGGCACAGTGTAGACCCAAGTTGATGGAGGGTAGGAGGCTACTCGGCGGTAAATGGCAGGATATTCAGTTCGACTGAACCTGACAGAATTATAGCCATGAAGTAACTGGAAGAACGCATTAGCATTGGCGTTCCGTAGCAGAAAGAAATGTGGCGATGCTGCACCAGATTTTACTATCGCGTTCAAGTTACCTATGCCAAAGTATATCAAAATGGTTGGTAATAAGTAATGCCGCTTCATCTTTTGTAACACAGTTAAGTCTACCGAAACAAAACCATTGAAGGACTTGATGCTTATCATTGTTTTAAACAACTCTCGAAAAATGTGCAGTTGCGACGACATTCTGCTCGATAGCAGACCTTCGTTTACTCGCTTAGTGAACCTTTGCTGTTCGAAGTGGCCTTATACTCGCACTTATAAGCTACATGCTATGTGCAGTACCTAAACGTTAATAGATTTGACCTCAAAGCATCGAGAAGAAACAAAATGCCGACAACAACAACCGCGCTTTAGGAGAAAAACTCTTGCATGATGACCACGACCAAGGCTTGCGTCTTGAGTTTTATTTTCTCGCTCCCCATCCTTCGAAAGATCTACTCTTTGCAAATGTTTATGACAGTGGTTCCCAACCTTTTTTGATGCATTCCTCGCTTTGCTCATCTTGGAACTTTCCATTGCTCTCCTACAGAACTTTCATTACTTCCCTGTTCGGGTTCGTAGGCTAGAATTAACTACAGTTGGGACAATGGTCTTTATTGACGTCAATAACTTGATTGACAAACGTGGAACAAAAACTATTTGTTGTCAAAAAATGGCACTCAAGTTTGTCAACAAAAACGTGTGATAGACCACGAAATAACTTGCAAATCTTAAGTGATATAACTAATTGAAAGAGCCGATGTCAACTTAAAAAAGAACTGCAACACTTATAATGAATAAGCAACTTAACTATAAAGTGGAAATTCCTCCCCTGAACTCATGAAATTCTTCCATGGGGAAGACTTCCTCCCCGGTTGTGAACCACTGGTTTATGAATTAGAACATGGACATATTTATGCCTACACCCAGGGTTGTGGTGAACAGCCCAGGTAGCGTGTGGCTTGACCTCCCGGGCTCGGATTAATACTTGAGAAAAGGATAAAAACACCTGACAAAACGATTTTTGAAAAGGTTTTATGTGTTTATATCAATTATATTATTGTTACCTTCAGTGGTAGTAATGATGTGAATGCTTTAAAGTTTTATGTGCTTGCATCAAAGCTAATGAAAGTTCCAAATGATGGAAATTTTTTTCTTGTTAGTTCCATTTACGCATTTCTTCACTCCATATTGTTGGGAAAAATAAATTAATTTGACAATGACAGATTTGTCAAAATCTTATCAGTGTGTAACTATTCAGCCCATGTTGAGACCAAAATTTATTTCTCATTCACCAATCTAATCTGATTACTTTCTGAGATCCATACACGTTGTACACGTCATCCTTTATAATCCAGCCTTTGAGTTAGCACAAGCATCCTTCGGCATAATATATTTCTGCAAGCAAAATGTTTAAGTCAAGGCGTTTCCCACAAGCAGTGTAGCGGCCAAGAATTGCTGTTTGTGTACACAAGTTTAGTTGTGGAAATCTTGTTTGCAAGTGGCCGTCGGTGAAGTAAATACCTGAATATGTCATCCCTGCTTTTCCGATAGTCCTCCAGCACGTTCAGGTGCCAATACCTTCTGATCATCCCACTTTTGGTGATAACAAACGTCATTTCCACTCCTTTCCTGGGAAAGACACTTCTTTCAAAGATTTTACCGGGGAAAAAGTTGCAGATGCACATGACACGCCAACAAACCGTAATTGGAGAAACTACGGCTATGGTTGAGTGGCAATCCAAAGCATTTGCTTAAAGCAGGGGTGGGGGGCCCGTTTAACATCACGGGACGCATGAATTATGGAATATCGCAGGCGGGCCGCAAAAATAATTGATTATATGCTAAAATTCTAGCTTTATCTTCCTGAAGAAAACAAGCATAGAAAACTATGAGGAGCGCGAAAGACGTGTCTTGACTAACTGTCCAAATATCTGCTCATCATGGAGTCTAGTTTTAGCGCTATGTTGTAACTTACGTAACAAATTTCCTTATGTGGGTCATTTCAAATGTTCACGCGGGCCGCGTTTGGCCCGTGGGTCGCTGGTGTCATAACCCTGGCTTAAAGCAAATTACAGCTTTAGTTAGTACAACAACAACAGTACAGTGACGGAACATTAAAGAAACAAAAAGAAAAGTTGACGTGCACAGTGGATGAACGAAATGTCTTCGTTACTGCACTTTAATAGTTTAGGTTTGTTGCTTGAACCTCCCGGTACTTTCCAAATGGACTACTGGACTTATTTCCCCTTTTGGCGGTGACAACTGTCTTCGATTGAGGTCGGAAAAGAAGCTAGGAAGTCGATATTTTGGACTATGAAGAATGTTTGATCTATCATTCTGCACTTACCAGGTGTTTTCACCCAGAAAAGCCTCAGCCGGACCAAAGAATGACATACAAATTCAGAATAAGTGGGGCAAAATGCTTTCGATTTCGATCTTTGCGTTACATTCACCGCATCAAGTAGTTGAAATTTATTCTATTTCAATACTCAGAATCACAGCCATTTTCAAAGGAGAACCAATTGAAAACCTCAATCCCAGGTCTATTTCCCGTTTGACTTCTTAACCTAAATCTTATGCTGTTAGGAAGCATTTAAAGTATAACAAAGCACTAAGATAGAAGTATTTGAAAGACTTCGACAGGTTTTTTGCTTCTCCATGGTCCAACCAGTATGGCTCAATAAAGGAGGTGGTGTAGACATCGAACAAGACGCTGTTGACCATATCTTCACTGCCTGCAAAAGAGTCGATAAATTTTACAGCAACGTCGGCACGGCTTTTCTAAATTTTCCAGAAAAGGGTGACATGTCCGCATTGTGTGGGACAGGAGAGTCGTAAAGAGGCGCGCGTTATGTTAAATTGCATAAAAATTCAGAAGAAAGTGGTGCGCTGCGAAAGTTTAAACGATTGAACACCAAATAGCTGTGGATACGTCCCAAACCACGTTTGAAATCGGGATACCAAAATTTTCCTATGTCTCCGCAGAATTAATCGTGAAAACGACAGTAAATAGAAATTTAGAAGAGAGACGCAACTGTGAAAGCTCGAATTGACGAGACGATTACAAAGTTCAAAAATTCAACCTGAAATCTAACCCTGCTCAGATAACTCGGGTGGGCCACACCCACCACTTTCTTTTTTTGTTGATATTATTTTATACTTAAATGTTAGAAACCTGTGCTTCCATGACTTTTCCTGATTTTCAGAGACTACTGGAATGGTGCCAGAATTATTTTGCAAAAATGTNCCTGAAAGNCTATTAAAGGGGGTATAGGGTACCATACCACCCATGGTTACCTGATATGTATCAAATTTCGGACACCTTACTAAGTTAACATTTCAATGCNATTTTAAGTGCAAAACCTATTTGGCCAGATATGACCACCGATACCTTACATGTAAAGAACCTTCCTAAACCATGAATTTATATGAAAAAAGCGGATCTAACACGTGCATGACGTTTTCTACGCACAAACAAAAAATTCCCTCTAAAAAGTCCCTTTTTTGGTGGTACCCTGGATAAAATTTGTATGATATATATGTATCGCTGCGCAGATAAATTTTTTTTGTGAAAGTGATTAACAATGGACATATGGAAGTAAAAAATAGTTTGGTATGTACATAACAGAAGTCACGTGTTCCAGGAACACATTAAGAAAATGTGGGTGGCTTACACCCTCCATTACCTGACTTGTTAAGTATTTTAAGGTTACCTGAGCAGGAAAAACATTGATCATTTATGGGTGAACCTGCAACTACAATCGTCAAACAAAAATTTTGACTCGTATAAAGACTTGAATTACAAAGAAATTTAGCTGTGTTAGCAACTTTTTTGACGTACATTTTATTGTCCCGTTGTGTTTTTCGAGCAGATATTGCCTCAGCATCTCTTTTTGAGGGAGTTTCCCCGCAGTGCTCGCAGTGTCCTCGTTCTTGAATAGACAATAGCGCCACTCGTTCGGGATTGTGACGTCATTGGCCCAGAACGAACAGATTGCAGCCACTCTGTTGATGACGAAAGACCAGTTCGACTTTTGCATCTGTTTGCAGAAACACAAAAAGAAATCGCTGTCCTTCTATCATGAAACCCAAACCATCTGCGTCTGTTTAAAAATAACGATATGAAGTCATTCAATTTCTATTTAGTGAGATTTCCTAATCGTTGTTTATCCGTTATCAACAGCGTGGAACAAACCGAACATTTAAACTAATTCTATCATTTCAATGTTACAAAAAGCCTGGCAGCGCATCTTCCAACGTTGTCATGGAAACTTCCAACGTCACAAACGTTTGTGCTGGTGTCATGAAATCGTCTTTTGCAAGTGAAGTTTCCATGACAATCGATCGTGAACCACGCCCTGTTCGTTGAGACAAGGCACTGTAGTATGCAACGTATTTCTCAATTTTCCAGCTTTAGTAAAACTATGTGTAAACGCACCAAAAAAACTCTTTTACAGAATGCGGAGAGGTAGTTCGTTTTCTTCCCTCAATTTGTGATTTTGAAGAAACCTAATCTACATAATTTTCATTCCGTTAGCAGATTCTTTGCAAAACTTTTTTATTTTTGACTATTTGATCCCAGCGAGCAACAGCGTTTGGTTTGGGACGCCGCCCCTTGAAGCAGAAAACAACCAGATATGCTAGAAACTTGGGGGAACATTGCTACTTTGCCCCCCTGGATACGCCTATGGACACATGTACTGCACTTCTCACCGCGTCGCAGTGGTAATCATCAATTTTTGGGTCGTATATCTTCGATCGTAGGCCTTTCGAGTAGTTAAACTTTGTATGCCCATAGCCGACTGGTAAGACCACAGCTAGGCTGAAAGGGCTGTCTCCAACTTTCGCGTAATAATACCACCCGCTGGTAATGCTGACGCGCGTCTGCAATATAAACAAAAAGCTGGTTTAAGAAAACAATACCACCAAAAACAAGTTTTAAGCACTTTCTGAAGAATCAACGAATATGCAGTGCAGATGAAACACAAAGCCCAAGCAACAAACGTTGTTAGTTTCTTTACATGTTCTGCTTCTCCAGTGGTTTGGGAATCCGCTGCAGAGTTACATGGGCTTTCAATTCATGTTTTTGGAGGGTTGTTCCACTATATTTAAGATTTTAACTGGAGAGTGGAGAGAGCCTGAAATCTCACAAACAACGTAGGGGCATGCGATTCGAATTAAATACGGCCATAGACGGATGCTTTTTTAAGTTATTTTCTGCTACCAGTGATCGAACCGGCACTGCCGCCAAAACATTTTTCACCATCAGAGCTTTTCGGCCTGAGGTTCATGGAATGCCAAAGAATCAAAGAGAAAGAAGTCAGGCTCCGCGTAACATTGCAATAACTTAACTGCAGGGTTTAGATCAATACGTACGAGATAAGGTTCCAAATGTGTAAGTTTGGCTGTTGTGCAAATGTGTTTATTAAATGTACACGTTAGAATGATCATCAAAGAAAAATCCTGTGGTCTATATTCAATACTGTCCTTAAAATACTTAAAGTTTTGTAACAAATATTTAGGAATTGTTGTGCGGTCTTACATAGTTATTGTACAGGTACATTTGCTCAAAAGCAGAGCTTTCAAATGTACCTTAAGTGGCTATGTTTTCGCAGTCAATATCAACTTGCAATGATATTTAAAAAGTTTTCGTTAAAATGATTTTTAATGGAGGATTACCTTGCAATTTATATTTCCTAGAATGGTACACAAGTATTTTTGTCGGGGAGATGTTCCCTTTAACGACCGCACGAGACAATAAATTGGCGCAAGATTTTTTAATTATAACTCGCCCGCCGCTACAGCTAGAGAGTTGTTCAAACCCTCTACGGATGCGGAAAATCTTCTTGGTTCTATTAAAAAAAACATTTTTTGATTTGGGTGAGGGGTTCGCCTGGGAGAGGCTCGCAAAGTGGGGGTGTTTTGGTATTTTTGACCAACTTTGACGGGCCCTGGACGCCAATCCAATGGGTCAAAATTTTGGTTCAAACGTTTTTTGGAAACTAGATGATCTCCCGCTTCGATAGGGCCCTTGCTTGACCTTCTATCATGTCTGGAACCAAAGTTATGGCCCAAAACCCCATTTTACCCCCAAATTCAGAAAATGCATGAGTCTCCCACTAGCGACTACAGTAGCTCGCTATAACCCGCGATAACTCCCCGCCAGAAGATGCTAGCGAGCTATACGAGCCCTCGAAAGACTCATGAAGTCTTCTAGTTTGCACTGAAAAAAAAGCATTTTAGATTTGGGTTCGGGGTTTTCGGTGGGTGGGGTTAGAAAAAGGGTAGTTTTGGCTTTCTTTTGGTTGTTTCATTATGACATCATCACCTCCACAAAGGGTCAAAATTTTGGCTCAAAGTTTGGTTGTATTCTAGGCTGGAATATGAAGCTTTAGAGGCCTAGATCGACTTCCTAGCGTTTCTGGTGCCCAAGTAGGG